>Ga0207684_10000135_pt1 | contig 133632 bp, 150 predicted proteins | sample KBSK5501metaG_FD_184342 | JGI IMG/M metagenome (GOLD analysis project Ga0207684, IMG submission 184342) | Corn, switchgrass and miscanthus rhizosphere microbial communities from Kellogg Biological Station, Michigan, USA - KBS K5-50-1 metaG... | ecosystem: Host-associated > Plants > Roots >...
GATTGTCGCGCCCGCGGCATTGTCGGGTAGCTATGTTCGGTTAGGATAACCGCTGAAAGCATCTAAGCGGGAAGCCTGCCTCAAGATGAGATTTCCCGGACCGTTAGGTCCCTAAAGGCCACTCGAAGACTACGAGTTTGATAGGCTGGAGGTGGAAGGGCCGTAAGGCTTGTAGCTTACCAGTACTAATCGGCCGTGCGGCTTAACTATTAATTTGTTCCTGACAGACACGTCCAAACCATTTTCCCTCCCCTTTGTAAGGGGAGGAGAGGTGGGGTAGAGAAAAGAATTCTCGGTGGCCATGCCGGAGGGGTCACACCCGTTCCCATCCCGAACACGGAAGTTAAGCTCTCCAGGGCCGATGATACTGCCGCCGTGAGGCTGTGGGAAAGTAGGACGCTGCCGGGATATTTACAAAGGGCCTGTTGGGGTAAAACCCAGCAGGCTCTTTTTGTGTGTAATATCCCGGCAGCGTCTACTACTTTCCACGAAGATTACTTGAGGTATTGTATATCCGCCGCAAGTTGATCGAACGCGGCGGCACGAGCAAGCTTGGTTTGGACCTCTGCCGGGTCACTAAAAGGGCAAGTCGCGCTGCGCTGCGCCCGGGCGCCCGTTCGGCGCCACCCGCAAGATCAAGTCGCAAACCCTTGTCACCCTGAGTCTTTCGAAGGGTCTCACCAGATCTTTTAAGAAAACCCGGGCATCGTCTGGAGAGTGTAGCGGCCTCGGTCCATATGCTTTTAGCATGGGCCTCGGCTCGGGGTAGAAGGAATGCCTTGCCACTTAGAAATATGGAAATCTATGCTGACCCGTGCAATAAATTAATAAATATTTAATGCTTGCCTGGGCATGCATTTGACATGCTTGCCCGACCATGGTATGGTCCCGCCGTATACTTACTGGAGGTGATGCCATGGACGACCAGAAGGATCAAGTCAGCGAGGCTGCGCAGGCTCTATCGGAACTAGGGGCTGCAAAGGGCGGCCGAGCCAGGGCGCAGAAACTATCACCTGACGATCGGAGGGCTATTGCCCGACATGCAGCTATTGCCCGGTGGGGAACAACCGCTGGTGTTTCCTCACTACCGAAGATGCTCAATTATGGCGAGCTTCCCATAGGAGACATGAAGCTGCCATGTGCTGTTTTAGACAATGAAACGCGGCTCTTCACTCAAAGAGGAATGTTTCTCGCTCTCGGGCGACATAAGAACCCGTCTATAGGACAAGCATCGATCGACAATCGGCCAGCTTTTCTTGCTGCAAAGAACCTAGAACCCTTTATTACGGACAAGTTGCGTCGATCGTGGATGCCGATACAGTTCCACTCAAAAGGTGGGTTCGGCGGGAACGTGGCTTTTGGCTATCGCGCGGAGCTCTTGCCTGAGGTCTGTAATGTATATCTGGATGCATTGGAGGCTTCAGTACTGCGAGGGCGACAGAAGGAAATAGCTAAGCGCTGTAAAATTCTGCAGCGGGCTTTCGCAACAGTTGGCATTATCGCGCTCGTTGATGAGGCCACCGGCTACCAAGCAGATAGGGCAATAGACGACCTTAATCGGATATTGCAAAATTATATTTCGGAAGAACTTCGGCCGTGGACCCAACGATTTCCCAACGAGTTTTTCAAACAGATCTACCGCCTCAGAAAGTGGAACTATAAGGAAGGCAGCAATAAGCGCTATAGAGTGGTCGGCAAACTAGTGAACAAGCTTATCTATGAGCCGCTACCGCCTGGTGTGCTGGATGCTCTCAAGCATAAGAATCCACCCAATGAGAAAGGGTATCGTCCCTTTAAGCATCATCAATTCTTGACGCCATATATTGGCGACGAACACTTGAACAAACAGCTATTGGAAGTCATTACTCTAATGCGGGTCTCTGAAAATCAGCATGAATTTGAACGATTGTTCTCAAAGGCGTTCCATAAAGAACATCCACAGACAGGATTCGTCTTTGAGGAGGAACTTGAGCGGGCTTAGTGTTACTTGCGGCGGCTCTTTTGACGAAATGGAATGCCAAGTACGAGGTCCTCGCCATGGATGCCCATTCGTTACGGTGGCGATGTCTTCGTAACTCGGTACAGGTCTGTTTGAGGCGTAGCAACAATGTCTGAATATTCGAGCTCTGAAGAGGTGCGTGCTGCAAAAATCGCAGCGATGGGAACGCAATTAGGTGAACTGCATTTCGAGCTCTGGAATGAAGTTACGTGGATCCATCTCAAGTGGAAGGATTTTCGAGCGCTTTTTGCAACGCGAGAGACAGTCGAGTTACTCAATCAAGTCGCGCCAGATTTCTTTGACCACCTGAACAGTATTCTATGGGAAGATGTGCTCCTTCATTTGTGTAGATTGACGGACATCCGTAAGTCCACCGGCCATCAAGCTAATCTGACTATTCAAAGACTCCCCCGGCTTATTCGGGATCCAAAGATTGAGAAAAGGATCAAATTGCTAACGGAAGATGCTGTTCAGAAGACGGAATTTGCGCGCGATTGGCGAAATCGCAGAATTGCACACCGGGAGGTTCCAGAGTTTGGGAAAAGTGCCCCGAAGCCTCTTGCCGCTGCGAGCAGACACAGTGTTGAAGGAGCATTGGCTTCGATTCGGGAGGTAATGAACTGTGTAGAATCTCACTATCAACAATCGCCGGTCGCTTATGAACACTCAATTGGTGCATTGGGTGGAGTAGACTCGCTCCTCGCTTATCTCAGAAGAGGAAGTAGATAAGTAGGGGCGGGGGTGGTAAAGACTGGGTTAGGGGCGGTGGGGCGGAATCGGGCGCTCGACGTTGCAAAGCTGGTGTAGTGCCAAATTGATGTTTCAGGGATCAGTTGTTACAGTCCGAGGCAGGAAAGGTGGCTGCAGGATGCCTGATAAGGAACCTGGTGCAACAACAGGTTCCAGGCACCATATTCTTAAGCTGGGAAACGATGATGAAGATGTTCATCAGCTGGTCCGGTGACCTAAGCCAACGGATTGCGCTCCACCTCAAGGAGTGGTTGCCCGTCGTACTTCCCTTTCTAGACGCATGGGTCTCGTCGGAGGATATCCCCAAGGGCACGCGCTGGGGAACGGAGTTAGCGAGCCAGTTGGAGGGCACCGACTCTGGCATTGTCTGCTTAGTTCCTGGCAACTACAGCGAGCCGTGGCTCAACTTTGAGGCGGGGGCGCTAAGCAAATCCGTGCAGAAAACCCGTGTCCACCCCTTTTTGTTTGGGTTCGATCCTGGTGTGTTGAAGGGGCCTCTTGCTCAATTCCAGGCAACGCGCTTCTCCAAGGACGATGTCCGCAAACTCGTCAAGGCAATCAACTCCGAAGCAGGCGCTGCCGCTTTGCCGGCAGACAAGGTTGACCGCAGCTTCGCCGTTTGCTGGCCTGATCTTGAACGTCGAATCGCGCCGCTGTTATCCGAGGTCCAAAACTCCCCGATTCCCATGGAGGTTGATCCGGCAAAGAGTACACGGTCGGATGAGACCCTAACGCCTGAATATCTCGCGGTACTTCGTGCGGTCGCGAACTCTCAGGATGGGCTCCATCCAGACGATGCGGCGGGTATGCTGGCCCAGCATCCACAGCGGATTCAGCACGTTATGGAAAGTCTAGAGGAACGAGGCCTTCTCGATGCTGCCCATAACTATGTTCACGGGACCTCGTGGCATCTTTCGAAGGGCGGTCGCAAATTTCTTGTAAAGCAAGGGCTTCTCTGACCTGTCGCTGTCAGATTCGGTTGTCAGCCGTCAAAGGGGACACTCCGCTTTTGCCGGCGGTACGGGCCGGGGGCGCGGATTGCGTTTCGGGGACTGGCTTCGGGGGGCGGCGGGAAAGCTGAGCGGAGGTACCGTGGAAGAAAAAGAGTTTCCCTGGCCAGAGAAAGGCGACCAGCTCTTTCAAAGTGGTGAGGATTGGCAGCTTAGTTCGTATATAGAACCGTGGAACAAAGACTTTCATGCTTATGCCGAAGGTTACAAACTAGCCGCAGATATCGTGGCAGATGAGGTTACAGCGACAGATATAGAGCACCGCACGACTCGCGACTACGTGGCGTATCCCGTCATATACATGTATCGGCACTATATTGAACTTCGACTTAAGGAGATAATTTTGGTTGGTAATAGGCTGTATGGAATGCCTCAAGGACTCCCCAAGCATCATAAGATTAAGGAATTATGGACGCATGCTCGTGGAATCCTTAACAACATATCATCGAAAGATGATTTAGATGTTGCAGGGGATTGCATAAATGAATTTTCAACTATGGATCCTGATTCAGAATCGTTTCGCTACCCTATTACTCGGGACGGTAAACCCTCAATACAACAGGACCGCGTAGTAATTAGTCTGCGTCACCTCCGCGAGGTTATGACCAGACTGGGTTCATTTTTAGACTCTAGTTCAGACTATCTGGGTATTCTCTACAACGAAAAGAAATCGCTTGAGGATAACTACTGAGCTGCGTGAGGGAGTAAGGCAGGAGGCGGGTCTGGGGTGCGGAGAAGGTTTGGGCGGCGGGGCGGAATCGGGCGCGCGCGAGGCTGCATGAGGTAAATCGGTGAGCCGAGGGCATCAGGTATTGCTAGTTTTTGTCATACTCATCCTTTGGGTAACGGGGGAGTTTGTACTGGGATTTGTGTGGTCATTTTGGATGTTTGGGCTTGGAGGCAAACATAGAGAGTTCGTCGAAATAGGCCATGCATTTGGAGGCTTCATTGCGTGGCTCGGAATTGTTCAAGGGCTATGGGGCGGGCTCTATCAGAGCATGATGATTTTCGTACGAACAGACTGCCCTTGGTCCAGATCACAATGGTTCCGAGACGGATTGATAGCAGCAATTCCAATCACAGGTCTCTGGTTACTACCAATGGGCCGCTGGTCTACCCTCATAGGCTGGTTGTTTTTTCCGGTTTCCGGTGTCGTGCTCAGCTATATTTGTGCCTATGTTGTAAATCGAGATATTGCCTGGGCCCGCTCCCAGTCGCCAATGATCTAGGAAGGAAAGCGTTGGTAGGGTCGAGAGCCGCGGAGTGGGTTCGGGCGGCGGGGCGGAATCGGGCGCGCGCGACGCTTGCTGTCCTGTTCTTCGCTTGGGGAGAGCACTCTAGCTTGAAACATTTTGTCTTGATCACTATCTCAGCCTTAATTGGATGTGGGATGACGTTCTATTGGTACACCGAGGCGAGTAGGATGTTAATGCCGGGATTCTTTTTGACGAGATTATTCTTTCATGACGAACACGGATTTCTAAAAGGATTCTCTAATATGGGCGGCGAGAGCTTGTTGATTCCGATTATGGCCTTTAATGCAGTGTTTTATGCTGGCACGACATACATTATCCTCTGGCTCCTGACACGGAAAAACCAGATGAAGTAGTAAGGTTTGAGCGGGGGCGGGGCGGGGGCTGCGGACTGGGGTCGGCGATCTCGGTTTTGCGGCCAGAATTAGGATCAGCAGGCTAAAAAATGTCTATTGATTTGGCTTCTTCGGGATCTTATGAAGAAAAGACTGGGCCGCGTCCAAAACTTTCTCTGTTGGATTTTCTTCTATGAACCGTTTGAGCTCCATTGCCATCTGATACAGCGGTTCTATATCTTCTTTTCTCGGAGGGATGCCATAAGGCTCAGAGTAGTCATAGACCTCGTCTAAGATCCTAAAGAACACCCGGAACAGATTCATGATGTATTCGGATGATTGGGGATGGATCTCTTTGTATGCATCGTAGCCGGTCTCGACACCCTTTCTATTCTTTGCGTGATGGAATCCTATGTTGTGACGGATACGTGTTATCGGACCACATATCTGTTGCCAGTGTTCAAGGATAAGATTCCTGATCTCCACGGCACGAGCAGGAAAATGAGGCAAGAGCTCCTCAGTGGCCTTCTCAAAATCGGAACCTGAGGGGTCAAAAAGACTATACAGAAAAGAGTAGTAAGCAACCAGCAAGGTATGGGTCGTTTGGACAACAACGAGCTCATTCAGGCAGATCTTGTCTGGTCCTATTTCCACTTGGCGGTTCAGGAACGTTTGATACGCGACCCAAATCTCAATAGTGCGCGACCACCGGTGGCGTATCTGGCGTATGCCTTCGGGCTCTTGCATCTTCTTTTGTTTCATGGCTGTACTCGGAGGGATCTCTCAAGGGTTAGCTGCGAAGCCAAAGGGTTGTTCAAGGTAACTAGAATGTCCTGAGTAGTCAATGACTCTCAGAATAACCGAGGGGATGGCGGGGGCGGGGATCGCGGAGTGGGTTCGGGCGGCGGGGCGGAATCGGGCGCGCGCGACGCGCACGGCGGTCCTAAAGTTTGATACCATTCTATCGAACTCAAAACTGTATCTCTTTTAATTTCCTGCCTGTCAGGTTTTCCCGGACACGTAAGAAAAAATTTCAGTGATTTCCCGACTGTTAATCTGACGGGAATCCTGGTAGCATTCTCGGGCTGGAAAAGGCTGTGGATTTCTGACACGGCTTCTAGGTGGCAGTAAGTGTAGCCGTCGCAGAACGCTGAGTCACCACTGATAACTTCTGTTCTGCCGCTACACGGATCATGTTCAGCCCCGAATTGACTGCTGCCGCCTACCTGTAATCCAGTCCGTCCTAAAGCGGAGGTCAAATGAGATCTCCCAATAGCCTCCCTGGTATTTATGAAAGGAGGACGACCATGTCTCGCTATTGGTTGGCCTTTAGCGTCGTTGTACTGTGCCTCATGTCTGGCACTGTCGTCTCGGCTGATCTGGTGACCAACGGTGGATTTGAAACCGGCGACTTCACCGGTTGGACCCAGTCAGGCAACCTGGACTTTACCTTCGTGGACGGTCTTCCGCACAGTGGGATCTCGGCCGCCTGGTTTGGTCCAACGGATAGCCTCGGTTTTTTGTCCCAGACGCTGACCACCGTGCCGGGCGAGCACTATGAACTACGTTACTGGCTGCAGCATGACCCCTTTGGCACAGGAATCCCCAATGCTGTCCAGGTGTCGTGGGGAGGGGCTCTCATCACAAACCAATTGAATGTCGGGGCATTTCTCTATACGGAGAGTGTCTTCAGTAATCTGGCTCCTACGGGAAGCTCGACCGAACTGAAGTTCGGATTCAGGGAGGACACGGACTTTTTCCAATTCGACGACGTCAGTGTGCAGGCGACTTCACAGGTGGTCCCTGAGCCTGGGACGCTACTCCTGCTCGGAACCGGCGCCCTGTCGTTTGTCGTTTATGGCTGGCGTCGAAAACCTTTCGCATTGGGCATCGCGGCGGTGCTGACGTGCTGGACCATGGGACCGATACCGACGCATGGCCAGGCGATTATGGATTTCACCCCGGAAGGGATCCGGGCTTACTTGGAGGTCAACAGAGACGTCGACTCTACCGATGAGTTCCTCAACCATCTCCCCACCGAGTACCACTACAACTGGATCATGATGACCGACTCCGAAAGCGCCCAGACAGGCACCGCCGCCAGCCCCAGAATTATTGTTTCCGACCTGAAATCGACTCGAGTATTTGGCTTCGCCCTGGATTCCCAGACCATCGAGTACCTCCACTTCGAAGACACGACGAACAAGTTCCGTTTTCATGAGATCAAAATGAATGGCGGAGGGAATGGCGGCACGATCACGATAGACAAACCCAGGTGCCTGGGCTGTCATGCCTCAACACGGGCCGGCGTCAGGGGCAGCCGGCCTCGGCCTAATTGGGATGCCTACGATAGCTGGGGAGGGGCGCTGCCTTTCAACCGGGACCGCATCTATCAGAACTCGGAGGAGGAAAAGGCGGTAACAAAGATTTTTACCGACCTTAAGAACAATCCTGTGTTCCAACAGCTTAGTCCTCCCCCCGGCATCATAACCGACCCGTTAACCGGGGAGATCACGATTGATTACATGAACTGTGACCCTGGCATCAGCACCACCGACGATCCTTGCAAGACGGACGCAGGCAACAGCAAAAAATACTTGAGGGTAACGCACTTCGATAAAGGCACAAGAACGGACGAGGGCCGTGGGGTGGCGCTTTTCGACTCGTTCAGCGCGTACAATGCAAAGCGGGTAGCCCAAGAGCTGGTCGATTTCCCCATCGATCCGGTGGATATCCGGCCAGTCGCGTTGGCCGTTGCCAAGGACTGCATCACCGCGAACACGCTCGGCAAATACGCGCCGAAGGATGCCCTCAAAAAGCTCCTTCAGTTCCACACGAATCTCGACGCCAGCATCGACAACAAGTTTCCGAACCTTCTTGCCGATACGCGCAAGCGGATGGAAAGCTTGCCGAAGCTGAAGGCAGATCTCGAAACCGAAAATCTCAAGGCGCTCATCATGGCCAATGGCGGAGCTCCCACTGATCAGATGATCAAGGCGCAGCTTGCGCTTCGATCCAACAAAAATCCGAGCCAGATGTTCAGGTTCGACACGCTCACCGGTTTTATGATCGACCGCGAATATTACGATGCTGCCACGGATCCCCCGAATAGCGATAATGAGACGCTCAAGATTGCGCTTTTCCGCTTGTACTTGGAGCCATTGGGCGTGGCGGTTGACACATGGTCCATGTCCGTCCAATCGGACCTGAACAACGTGGACCGTAACACAACCTACACCTTCGGAGACCTGTTCAGTAGCAGCTTTGGGCTTTACATCCCAGAGATAAAATCACAACTACAGGCCGCCTTGGGCCTTCCCGCAACGGTCACCTGCAACGACTTAGCCGCGGCCAGCGTCAGGCAGTTTGTCAGAGGATTCTGAGATTTTCCCACTGGGCGTGCGTTCCTCGTCAGCAAGCGCTTTTTGTGAGCATCGACCTATTACGCCAGTTCATATCGTCTCGCTGTACGAGGAAAAACGATGCTAAGATGGGTCTGGAGTTTTTAGGCGCGCAATCGAAATAAATCGAGTCAGAGTGAGCTACCCAGGTTTGATAGACAGCCGGTAATCGATCTGCTAGAATCGCTTCGTCAGTCACAAAGCCAGGATGATCCCACGGGAGTCTTAAGTGGGACTCACCGCTCTCCACCAGCGCTGTTCACAAGGTTGCAAGATCGCCATTCTAGGCTGCGTTCTAGCAGTCGTAGTCCATGTCTCGCCAGTGTATGGCACGACCATTCCTCCAGAATTAGGAAACTTGGAGGTACTCAGCGAAGCGGCGCTTACCTCTACCGCGATTATAACTGACATCTTTGGGTTTATCGCACCCGAGCAATTGGAATTTGCCAGCACATTCAGCGATACAAATTGGTCTCTCGCATTAATGGGGAATTACGGAGGCCTGCCCGTAAACATTACGCATACCGGTGTATTCGCTCCGGACCTGAACACCTTCACTTCCACGGGGGTTGTCGCAACCGCGGTGTGGACGGGGACCGGGGCGTGGAGTTTCGCGCAGCTCAACGGCGAGACGGTTTCGATGGACTTTATCTCGCAGACCGTCCTGAGCGGTCAGCCAGGTGAGCATGACAGAGAGGTTGTGGGAAAAACGATCGCATTCCAAGAAGAATCGGGATTCACGATATTTACCGATGGAGGACTGGTGCAGAAGACTATAGATGGGAAACCTGTCGGCACCGCGGATATCGAAACCTCTCGGACGAGGTTAAAGAACGTGGAAACTCCTCCGGTCAGACGAGAGGGTGATCTGGCCACCAGTGTGTTTATCCTCGGCATCAAGCCAACTGGGGGCACGGGGATGCCCACTGAGGATCTGTCATTAAATTACTCGAAGTTACTCATTGACTACACAGCCCAGAAACCCAGCGGTCAGGCAATGGGAACCGTTCACTCCAGCGTTGTCCCGGAGCCTTCGACATTGCTCTTATTCGTTACAATGTTGAGCCTGCTGCTATGGAGACGATGCAGGCATAAGAGTCCTTAAGAAGCAATAGTAGGGTCGGACTCGATTTTTTGGCTGCGGGGGGTGGAGTCAGAATTGCGGGCGGCGGAGCGGGAGCGGGCGCGCGCGACGCTGCAGTTTAAAGTTTGACACCATCCTTGCCACATTCTAGCAAGTCGCTGTTTCACTCTTCATGCGCGTAAAATAAGTCATGAAGCCATGGATGATTTTCGTGTTCTTTCTGGTCCTAGTGATGCAGGGATGCGCTGCTACACAGCTCATTCCTGATGAAGCTCTGCTCAAGACTTGGCAGGGCAAGCCCAAGGACGACCTGGTTGCCGCGTTCGGTCCCCCTTCCAGTGAAAGACCGTCAGAGAAAGGCACGACCATCCTGATGTGGAAAAAGGCCCAACGCCACCCGTCGGGTATCAGTCGGATGGGGATGGCCGAGTCTTATTACTCAGTCTGTGTGAGAGAATTTGAGGTCGATCAAGCGGATGTCGTGCAGGGTGCCGCTCGACGGGGCTGTGAGTAGGGACAGGATGCAGAGGAAAATAAGCAGGGTCAGACGCGAATTTATCGGGCTAGGTTCGGGCGGCGGGGCTGAATCGGGCGCGCGCGACGCTGTATCCCCTGGGTTGACTCCATCCTCGCCACCATAGACTGTCCCCTTTCTTCAGTTCTGCATTGTTGTCCAGAGAAAAGTGAGAGGAGTAGACTGATCATCAATGGAGGGGTTTCATTCTGAATCAATGAATAAGGAGGCTGTCATGAAACAGATAATTCTCTCTATTGGGCTCGTCCTCGGTCTCCTCGTTCTTGGAGCAGCTTGCGACTACGGGAAGTCGGGCGGTGGGACGGCGACAGCAGATTCGGCACTTATGTCCCCTGCCAGTTCCGCCGGGCGGATGGATAACGATGAAGGCGTCGGACACTATAAGCAAGGGCATTGGGATGTGTCCGAAGGCCACTTCCGCAAGGCCATTAAGGCCGATTCTAACCTGGCTGAGGCCCACTACAATCTTGGTCTGGCACTCGACAAGATGGGCAAGCACGACGAGGCAACGACTGAGTTCAAGAAGGCGGCCGAGTTAGCACCCAATAACTCAGCAATTAAGGATTCGGCGATTCTGAAGAAACATATTGCTATGTAGGATTTGTCAGCGGATCTCACAAGCGGATTAAAACGATCTGTATCGAAACAATGGGGGCGGGGCGGTTTTGCGGAGTGGGTTCGGGCTGCGGAACTGAATCGGGCGCGCGCTTTTCCGACTATGCCTGGTGTCAAGCTTGCAATGAACTCTGAAGAAAGCTTCTGAGAGACTGCTGCTATATGAAAGCGTTACGTGAAGTCTTAGCTGAGGTAAACTCCCGCGGACGGGCTCTCGGTCACTTCAACATTTCGGATCTGGTGGGGTTGAAAGCTGTCACCGAGGCTGCTCGCGAGTTGAACGTCCCCGTGTTGATTGGGTTATCCGAAGGTGAGCGGGATTTTATAGGTATTCGCCAGGTGGCGGCGCTAGTGAAGAGTATTCGTGATCAGGATGATTATCCCCTGTTCTTAAACGCGGACCACACGCATTCTTTGCCCAAAGCAGTCGATGCGGCGAAGGCAGGATTTGATGCCGTTATATTTGATGGTTCGCAATTGCCTTTCGAAGAGAATGTAAAGCAAACAAAACGAGCTGTTGAGGCTATCAAGGCAATCAACTCTTCAATTATCGTCGAAGGGGAAATAGGCGACATCGGGAGCGGTTCTGAGATTCATCAGACAGTTCCTGAAGCCTCAAGGACCATGACAACTCCAGAAGAGGCCAAACAGTTCGTTGATGCGACGGGTATTGATGTCGTAGCTCCTGCTGTAGGGAATATGCACGGACTTCTTCGCAGCATGGTCTATGGAGAAGTCAAGAAACGACTCGACATCCAGAGAATCCGTGACATCAAAAAGGCGACAGGCATCTTTATGACACTCCACGGCGGATCAGGAACAGACGACGAAGATTTCAGAATGGCCATGAAAGCCGGTATCACCATTATCCATGTCAATACAGAGATAAGGCTTGCCTGGCGTCAAGGGCTCGAAGCTGCATTCGCCAAGGCGCCGGATGAAGTTGCTCCTTATAAGCTCTTGCCGCATGCAGTTGACGCCGTAAAAGAAGTTGTCCGCAGACGATTGCACTTGTTTAGTTTTGAATAAGCAAGCGGAAGTAGCCAGAGCCAGACCTAAAGCAAAAGGGGATAGGCGCTTGGTCTGAGGCAGGGGGCTCAGAATAGTTTCGGGCGGCGGGGCGGATTCGGGAGCGCGGGGCGCTCGTGATTGATTGACACCAACCTCGGTGCAGGGTACCCTGTCGCCTCCTGCACACCCAGAATGCATCGGATCGGTGGAGAGTCTGGTCCTAACGTCGAAATAAAGGAATGCTCGTAGGTGTGTTCGGGCAAATAAGGGAGAACAATATGAGACGTACTGTGTGGCCAATACTCGGTGTTGTCGTCATGTTCCTCGTGCTGGCCGGCACTGCGGTCGCCGAGATGCCGGATATCCTCGGCGTCCAGCTCGGTATGCCGGCGCGGGACGCCCATGCCAAGCTGCAAGCCCAGATTCCCAAGAACAAAATTCAGGTCATGTCGGACAATCTGCCGACGATCGATCAGCCGGTCATCAAATCATTTTCATCGGCGCCGGCGGGGCAAATTATGATGGGGTCGGAAGGCGATCAGGTGACGGTCGACGTGACGCTACCGCCGAATAAGCAGGCGGTCTGGAGAGTCGTTCGCCAACACTACTTCGCTAACAAGGGAATACTCAAGACCACACTCCTGGCCTCGTTGCGCGAGAAGTATGGAAAAGAAACGCGGACGAATTTCAACGAAAAACAGCCGGCCACGGACGACAGTCAAATCCACAACCTCTTATGGCTCTTCGATGAGCAAGGCCGTCCAGCTCCTCTCCCATCCAAGCCGAAGAAGGACGGACCGGATTTTGCCAATCAGTCCACTTTAACGTGGTGCGCGGGATTAGGGGATGGTGCGCAGCTCGCTATGATCGAGGTCTATGCGAATTCGCCCAAGGGAGTCAACTCCGAGACTGATTGGTGTTATAGCTCCTATAATGCCGTGGGTGTATCCGTCACATCGGCGGAGACGCCGGAGTTGTACACGCAGATGCGCGTGGTCGCCGTGAGCCTGCCGCTCGCGCTGCGCGCGGCCGAAGCTACGTCGAAGTGGAAAAAGGACATCGCCGAAGGCCAACACAAGCAGGACAGCGAGAAAGCCAGGCAGGAAAAACCGAAGCTGTAAGTGAGAAGAACGAGGAAGTTCCCGGCGTCAACTGCCAGGAGGCATCTCGGAAGAAACTATAAGACAGTCTTCCTCTCATCCTGAATCTTCGGTTCAACCGCGAAGAGGCCGCTGCGCTCGGCTAGCGATAAGTTTGAGGAAGAAGGAATCGCTCTATAAAGTGAACGGAGTTGCTGCGGCATCTCCGTTGGAAATCCAATGAAGCGAGTCAGAGTCGATTTATCGGGAAAGCGGCGGCGCGGCGGGATCGGGCGCGCGTGACGCTGCATCTTCTCGGTTGACGCTATGCTCTCTACCAAGTAGCCTGTCCTCTTTTGTTGCTTTACCTCAACCATAGGTTTGACTTTTCACAACGGCGTCGACTACCATCCTCCGCTCACAGATCCTTTCCTGCTAAGGAGGCCACAATGATGCTTCGGATCCTAGTATCAATCGCGTTTTTGGGATACAGCCTTACTCCACTCTCTGCCTGGGCACATGGTGGTGGTCTGGATGCGCAGGGGTGCCACCACAACAGCAAGACCGGAGAGTATGAATGTCACAAAGGCCCCAACGCGGGCAAAGTCTTCGCGTCCAAGGAAGACATGGAGAAGGGCGCCAAAGGAAGAGTGGTAGAAAAAGAAGAGGAGAAGTCTGCAGCCGAACCCAAGAAGGCTGAGAAAGCAGAGAAGGCCAAGGAGACTAAGGCAGAGAAAGCGGAAAAAGCCGAGAAGAAGGAAGAGGCTACCGAGGCTCCCAAAGCTGAAAAGAAGAGCAAAAAAGAGGAGAAAACCGAGAAGGCGGAGAAAAAGAAGGCCAAGAAAGAGAAAACCGAGGATGCGGACAAGGCTGAGAAATCTGATAAGGTTGAGAAGAAAGAGAAAGACAAGGCCGACAAAGCTGAAAAGAAAGCCAAGAAGTCAAAGAAGGACAAGGAGGAAAAATCCGAGAAGAAAGACTAAGGAAGAATTGCGCGAGGGGTGAGACCTAAAAAGGTGACAGGCTGCTTTTTCTGCGGTGCGTCGGGGGGACGGACTGGGATCGGGCGGCGGGGCGGAATCGGGCGCGCGCGGCGCTGCATCCTAAACTTTGACACTATCCTTGCCATCACGTAGCCTGTCTGAAAAATAATAGGTCAGAATTCACTCTCGAATCTTGTTCCTAGAGCGTACTTACAGTTAGACATGGAAGTAGTGCCAACATCAGATTTAATCGGAGAACACCTGAGCAGTCTTGCCGAATCGTTCGCTGCCGATGAGCTAGCGTTCCTGGCAATGACGTCGAAGATTGAACGACCAGTTCTTGACCGCCTTGCATTCGCGCTTTCCTCATCTCTTTGGCCTTCCGGCTGGCTTGTTGCGCGGGAGTGGCGCGGAATAGGGTCCTTGCGTATCGACCTCGCCATTCTGAGAGGGTTAGTTCCTCACGTTTTGGTAGAGGCCAAGTCAATGGTCTCATTTGATTGCACCAAGCAAGGTCAGGGTCAGAGAGAATACGCAGATCACCTGCAAAACGATCTCAAACGATTTGAAAAGGAAAATTTACCCGACACACAGATTTTCTCTCTGCTCCTAGCAATTCATCCACGCGACCCAATCCCCCGTGCGCTCCAGGGCGTTTTTAAGTATTGGGTTGGTGTAGACAGAGCCATGCGGCGATTCGCGTCAGAGGATAAGATTCGCGACGCCTGTGAGAAGAACCTATTGCGGTTCTTACGGCCAGATATTCTACTTAAATCGGGAAGCATATCAGGCGGGACAGCATTCGAAGTCAGAATGGACCTGCTTTGGTGGTTGTTCGGGCCATTCACTTCACCCAAAAAGCTTCGCATTTTGAGAGAATCGGAAGAATCATTGTATTGATGTTGTGCGCGTGGCTGACACTTAAGGTTTCACGTCCAGCTGTTCCTTGTATACTCGGTAGCCTGGAACTTTCGTATAATCAAAGCCCACTGGCAAGCTATAGAACTTCTGTAGTTGGCGGTCGACGTAGTGAATGAAATCGCTTGGCGTCTTCTTTGCGCCGGTTAGATCCTCTCCTGTGATGGCGTAACTACGTAACTCGTTCTCTAATGTAGCATACTGAAAGTGTAGAGCCTTATTATCAGTAATGTTTTGGTCCTCCCTGAATACAAGTGGAAGTGTGCCGAAGTAAAGAGAGATACCTGCAAGAGTGAGAAATGCCGTAATCAAGTATTGATTTGTACCCCCCCACCCAGCTTTGCTGATAACAACTAAAAGAATCCCAGCTAATACCCCTGTTATGGAAAAGATTGTTACAGCCGTGTAGTACTGCCCATAAAAGGAAACCATGATATCACGGTGCATTTTTTCGCGTCTTTGAGCTTCCAACAGCTGAGTTTGAAGGCGCTCTTTCTCAGGACTCTTAATAGTAGACGAGAACCTTAACGCCTCAGGCTCTCGATAGACCAGCAGGCGTCGGACGAATTTGATGGCTTTATCCTCTACGCCCTTGTCGGCAATCTTTAACTCTTCAATGACAAATTTCCTGGCTTCATTTTCGATCTCACTTGCCGCTGGTTCGACGTGCCTGACCTTCGCTTCAAAGTCGCTAAGAATCAGCCAATATGCTATCCCCGTGAGGCCGATAATTACTACCATAACCCCAATGTGCTGGATGAACTTTTGTATGACTTCGTTCATTCTGTTGCCCTTTCTAACCTCGTTAGGTAGAAGCTCCAGCCTTTTGCAGGCGGGAGACGCACTTCAACTTCAGTTAAAGGGAAAGTGTTGTGGTATGCAGCGCGCTATGATGTCTGGAAAGACTATCGTCCCCACTGGGAATGAGCTGGTTACAGTCTCTTCGATTCTAAGCATGCGTTCCAGCGGTCAAAGTCACCTAGGTATTTACAGAGTCCGGGAGTGGAGTTGTGGGATGGTAGAATCTTCTCTTTAAGAAGTCAACTCGCGGGGAGCTCAGAAGCCGACGCGGCGTCCTGTACATGAGTACCTTTGGTCATGGCAAAGCGCACCTCAGTGATCCAAGTCTTTTATCAACCGCTGCGAGCGGCCGGCAATGCCGCTAAATTGACGCTCGTGACCTGCCTGCGTAAGCTGCGTGTGCGGTTTGTTGTCCGGATTGGGTTCGGGCGGCGGGGCGGAATCGGGCGCGCGCGACTCTGCATCCTAAAGTTTGACACCATCCTCACCACACCCTAGCAAGTCGCTGTTTCACTCTTTATGCGCGTAGAATAAGTCATGAAGCCGTGGATGACCTTCGTGTTCTTTCTGGTACTAGTGATGCAGGGATGCACTGCTACACAGCCCATTCCTGATGAAGCTCTGTTCAAGACTTGGCAGGGCAAGCCTAAGGACGAACTGGTTGTCGCATTCGGTCCCCCTTCCGGTGAAAGACCCGCAGAGAAAGGCACGACCATCCTGATGTGGAAGAAGGCCCAACGCCACCCCTCCGGTATCAGTCGGATGGGCATGGCCGAGTCTTATTACTCAGTCTGTATGATGGAATTTGAACTCGACCAAGCGGGTGTCGTGCAGGGTGCCGCTCAACGGGGCTGTGAGTAGGGACAGGATGCAGAAAATAAGCAGCGTCAGACGCGAATTTATCGGGCTCGGTTCGGGCGGTGGGGCGGAAACGGGCGCGTGCGACGCTTGCCTCTTAAGGTTTGACACACTCCTTGATGTCAATGCGTGACGAAAAGTCTGCGGGGTAGATGATGTAGATAAGGTTAGTTAACGAGCTATGACGAACAGTCAGGCGGCCATTTGCCAAGGGCCCTTGCGTCAGCCAGGAGTAGGAGTAACATGCCTGAGAAATAGGTAATCCATAACCGCCAACGTAGGGGCTCAAATATTTTCCATATAATGTCCATGGCTCTACATATCGGCTGATATAGTGCACTGTCTAAAGAAAATGTAATCGCCCACACCAGGTGTTAGATCCCAACCCAACGCATGTGGAAAAAGGTTCATAGTCTGTCAGGATTGACTAGTGATGTTAATAATCGTGTTAGGCAGACAGGCAGTCTAACGGTTATTAGGCTATTACCCTCGCGGGGCGCGCGTGGCGGCGCGGGCGGGGACTAGGTTCGGGCGGCGAAGCTGAATCGGCGCGCACGACGCTACATCCTAAGGTTGGATACCATCCTCAGAGCAACTTTGTGTATCCGTTTTGACTCTCCGATTGTCAGGTTTTCCCTGACAGACAATCCATAGAAATTATCTTACGATTCGCTCGCGATCAATTACGAGGTGCCACCTATGTCCGGGCAGGCCCTACCAGAAGCCCCAAGATCTCTCGCTGTATAAGGGTTCTAGGAAACTAAAAAATGGGACAGCCTACTTTGTTTTGGGCGGGGTTCGTGGAGTTGGTTCGTGCTGCGTGACCGAATCGGGCGCGCGCGACGCTGCATCTTTAACACTGTCGATTGACACCATCCTCGCCACAACGTAGGCTGTCCGCATTTCTTGCTGAACAGTAGTCCGTTCTTGGTGCGATGCCTATGGAGTATCTCATCGTGCATTTTCCTCGGCGTCGCCGTGTGAAGATCGACGATGAGTTTAACGGTTACACCGAGGAACTGATTGAGATCGAGGCGTGCAGGCACGTGGTATCGCTGGGCCCCCCTTATAACTTCACGCCTGCCGATCGGACAATCATTCTCAAGGATACCTCTGAGGTAGAGCCTCGCGAGATCACCTTTGACCTTGCTGCAGAACGCTAAGCGGCTTCTTTTATGCGCAGTCATCCTCACGCTCGTGGGTGGCTGCGCCCATTATTTTGTTAACAAAGAAAAGGCTTCCGACCGGCAGGAATCGGAGTACCGCTTTAACCAAGACGCAACCGGCAACAATACCAATTCGCTGTTCATTTGCCTGGAATTTTCAGGGGGCGGCACCCGGGCCGCTGCACTGTCATACAGTGTCCTTGAAAAACTAAGGAAGACGCGGATCACCTGGAAGGGCGTAGAGAAGAGCCTGCTCGAAGAGGTGGATTGTATCTCATCGGTTTCCGGCGGTTCCTTTACGGCAGCGTATTATGGTCTTTTCGGCGACCGCATCTTTAGCGACTTCCGGGTTCGATTTCTCGAGACGAATATCGAGCATATACTGTTGCGGAGCCTCTTCAACCCAGTGAACTGGGTTCGCTTGGCCTCTCCGTACTTTAGCCGGATCGACCTCGCGGCTGAGTACTATGATAAAGCGATATTCGAGGGAAAAACCTTTGACACGCTGGCCCAAGGGAACCGTCGGCCCTTCATCATTCTTAATGCGACCAACCTTGCTAACGGCGAGCGATTCGAATTTACCCAGGACCAATTCGACTTCTTGGTGTCGGATCTCAATAGCTACCCGGTAGGACGTGCCGTGGCAGCCTCATCTGCCTTTCCATTCCTGTTAAGTCCACTCACGCTGAAGAACTATCCCCACACGCACTTTACGCTCCCGACGGATTATCAACAGGGCCTTGACGATTACTACACGAACCGCCGTCGATATTATTGGGCGCGCAATCGGGCCATGTACGCCAATGATGTAGAGTTGCCTTATTTGCACCTCATGGATGGCGGACTAGGCGACAATATCGGGTTGCGGCCAATCGAAGCGGCCTACCGGCGTACGAGCGGCTTTATTCGGAAGCTTATCAACGACAAGGAAATCGAGAAGTTCGTGGTGATTGTCGTCAATGCGCACACGGTGGGGAAAGACATCATGAGCAAGGATGAAAGTCCCCCTGGACTGGCGACGGTGGGTTTGAAAACCGCCACGATCGCTATGGACAACTATAGCGTAGAGACGATCGAGGCTATGAAGGATCTGGGCGCTGAGCGCCTCAAGGCGCAGAAGAACATTGCGGCCTGTCAGAAGAGGCTTGATCAATGTCCGGGCGTCCCTCAGATTCCGAAGCTGGCCGGTGATATCGACCCTTATGTGATTGAAGTTAACTTTGAGGCGATTCCCGATCCTGAGCAGAAAAAGTATTTCTTAGGCTTGCCAACGAGTTTCTCACTCGAAAAGGACCAGGTGCAGGCCCTTATTGACATCGGTCCGCAACTCTTAGAGCAGTCCCCCGAGTTCCAGAAGTTTATTCAAGGTCTGGGCCAACCGTGAAACAACAAGGGGACAGGCTACTTTGTTTGAGGCGGGTGGCGGGGGCGGGTCTATTTCGCGAAGTGGGTTCGGGCTGCGGGGCGGGATCGGGCGCGCGCGACGCGGTGTGTCTTAAGGTGCGGTTTGAGCGAGAATTTGACGACTGCATGACATCGAGTCGGCAGCAGACCTGCACCGACCCCGGCCCACCACCGAACTAAAAAGAGATAGGTGTTCCCTCGAAATCCAAAGCCCGTTGACCGGGCGATCAGCGGGTTTCGAGTTTACTTGCCGAATGGGTTCTTCATCACTTCTGATGCACCCTCCTTAAGATCTTCGGCGCTCTGCTTGGTGTCACTGGCTCCTTGCGTGGTTCCGATCACATCCAGAGACGTGGCGCTGTCCTTCGTTTTCCCGGCGTCGGTTTTCACCTTGCCCGCTTTGTCCATGAGAGATTTGCCCGTCCCTTGGGGAGTTTCCTTGGTATCCGAGATCGCTCCCTCTACAGATTTGGTGGTTGCGTCCTTCGTATCTGACGCGCTGCCCTCCACAGATTTGGCGGTTCCTTTGGCTGCCGCTTTGGTATCAGAGGACGTTCCCCCCTCTGCATGGGCCGCCAGCTGAAGGGCCGGGACGGTGCTCAAACTTAAAGCCACGGCAGCCATGACTACCAGTAATATTAACCTGTTCATGACGTTCCTCCTCGGCTGAAAGGTGATGGGGGCGACATAGACTATAACAGAGAATCGAGGGGTGCTCAAAGGGTGAATGCAAGTAAGTGGGGCAGACGAGAGTTTCTGCGGGCGGCGGGGTGGGATCGGGCGCGCGCACTCCGCATCCCTCCTATGTTGACACCCTCCCCGTCGTAAAGTAGCCTGTCCTCATTTCTCGCTCCCAATGTTGCAGTGCACGCGACTGTTCATTGTCGAAAAGGATAGATAAGCGTGTCTGGCTTGTCGAGAAGGGACTTTCTTGTTCGCCTGGCAGGAGGAACGCTCGTTGTCCTGTGTGCTGAAAAACTCTGGCCACGGGCGTCATGGGGCCAGATCGCTGACGCACCGACCGACGGTGAGTTCATCACGCGCGTCAGCCGGCCCCAGGATTTGGAGTCGCCTCCCCAGTGGTTGACATCCTGGATCACGCCGAACAACCGCTTTTTCGTGCGGAGTCACTTTGGTCCACCAAGTCCATCGAGCCTGACGGACTGGCAGTTACATCTCGAAGGGGATGTCCGACACGGTCTCGCGCTCTCCCTTTCTGACCTCAAGACGTTTGAACCGATTACGCTGCCTGTCGTCGTACAGTGTGCGGGGAACGGTCGAGCCTTCTTCAGGCCGAAAGTTCCGGGAGCACAGTGGGAGAAGGGGGCGGTCGGGAATGCGAAATGGACAGGTGTTCGGTTGGGCGATGTGTTGAAACGTGCTGGCCTTGGAGCAAAGGCGAAGCATGTTCAACTGCTGGGGGCCGACCGAGCTGTGCTTCCCACTGTGCCCTTATTTATCCGGAGCATCCCGATTGAGAAAGCCATGCATCCGACCACGCTGCTGGCGTACGAGATGAATGGAGAGCCACTCCCGATATTACATGGAGCACCGTTACGTTTGATCGTGCCGGGTTGGGCGGGAGACTCCTGCGTGAAATGGTTGACCCATATCACGGTGCAGGAAAATGAAGCCGAGGGTTTTTACATGCAAACCGCGTATCGAATGCCCATGATCCCAGTCAAACCTGGTGCGGCAATTCCTTCTTCCCAGATGACCCCCGTGACTGAGATGCCCGTGAAGTCGATCATTGCTCGGCCGTTGGTAGGCGCGAAAGTCCGAGTCGGGACCGTACAGGTGGAAGGTGTCGCGTTCACCGGCGAAGAGGAGATTGTGCGCGTGGAGGTTTCTCTAGACGAGGGCAAGCAATGGCATGACGCCGACCTGGGCGAGGAACGGTCGCTGTATGCGTGGCGACTCTGGCGGTACGTCTGGAAAAGCACGAAGCCGGGCAGTTACCGAATACTTTCCCGTGCGACGGACAGTCGGGGGCAGACACAACCGATGACAGCGCCATGGAATCCGGGCGGGTACCACTGGAATGGCGTCGATGGCGTCCGCATTGAGCTCGAAGCATAACGCGCGTGGCGTATTTTTCGAGAATAATGGCGACGGTGTTGGCGGCATTGGGGTTGATCGTGTTCGGATTTCTCGCACAATGGAACATAGGCAACTCCTGCGCTGGCGACCCCAGCGACGTGCAGTCCCTCGAACAGAAGGGCCTTGCGTTCATCAATGCTCGCTGCACGATCTGTCATTCGAGTGATCTCATTACCCAGCAACAGCTGGACCGCTCAATGTGGACCAAGACGGTAGACAAAATGATCAAGTGGGGCGCGCCGGTCAGCGCCGAGGAAAGGAAAGTTCTCCTCGACTATCTGTCCACCTACCATGGCCCCGGGGAAAAATAAGGTGGGATCAGACCTCGATTTTCGGCGAGTGGGTTCGCGTTACATCACGGCGTCACCTTAAGCGAAACGAGGCGGCCATCGGAAGAGAGTTCGGCTTCAATCTTGTCACCTACCTGGGGCTTCCCTTCCAGCTTGGTATCTTTGTCCAATGTGAGCAAAGTTTGATTCCCACTTGCATCCTTGATGAGGAAGGACTGCCCATCTATCTTCAGCACTTCGCCAGTGGTCTTCCCGACTTCAGCCGATGGCGCAGCGGTTGCGGGTGCGGGGGCTTGCTTCGGGGTACTTTCCTCTGCCGCATAGCTGATTGCCATAGCAACGAAAGTCAGCATCAGCGCAATGATTACTGGTGTTAGATATTTCTTCATAGCTCACCTCCCTGGTTTGTCTCCTCAATATCTTGCAAGTCAGGTGTAGCGGCATATACCCCATCGGGTCTAGGCAGAAGACCTAGACATGGGAAATGAAAGAGAATATTTTGGTTTTTCGAGTGAAGCGATAGGGGCCGACACCTCCGGCGAATTGAAAGATAGGTGGATGCGGGGGCGGGGCTGTGGGCGGGTTCGGGCTGTGGATCTGAATCGGGCGCGCGCCTCCGGAGAACTTCGTTCTGAGCGAGCTAACTTTCTGTCAGGGAGGTGAGGTGTACATGAGAATTGTTTGGACCATCTTTCTAGGTCTCCTTGTAATCACAGCGGGAGCCACTGGATGTGAGACTCGTGAGGCGGTGCCCAATCTACAACAAGAGGCCCGTGGAGTGGGGATCGTTCACGGCACTCTTGGCGTCTTGAGCGGAGCGAGCTTACCACCGCTTGCTTCGGCGGTGATGCGAGGGCAGGTGCTTGAGCTTGAGGGCGGAGCCTATGTCGCCCGGAGTTCTTCGGGAGAGGAGGTTCGCGTGCCACTGGACGAAAACACCTCGGCTGACCGTCCGGCTCACGTCGGTGATCATATTGAAGTCTATTTCGACGCAGGGCACCGCGCCATACAGATCCGAAACATCGACTCCCAAAGCGCATTGTAAGAAAATAAATGGGGTGGGGGTTCGGGGAGTGGGTTCGCGCTGCGGGCGGAATCGGGCGCGCGCGACGCGCCATAGAGCAGCGGTTTCCTAAACCGCATGTCTTCCCAGTAGAGGAGTGGTTTTGTAAGTCTAAATTCCTCTTCGGACCCTCAAAAACACGGTATTTATACTGGTGTTCCAGTAGCCGCATTGGGTGGCGGGGGGGTAGAATATGGGCTGTTCTAGGTGCTCGCGGGCACAGTGATGGCACAGGAGATAGACTGTGGAGGAGAGGCTCTTCAGTGAGTTCTGGAAGGTTGTGCAGGGAAAATTGCACTCCGGTGCGGCGAGGGCTCTCAGAGAGTATTTCCCAAAGCTGGAGGCCAGCCTGAAAGCACTCGATCTCACTTGTGTCTATTGGAGTTGGAGTTCTTCTCATTCGCAGACGAATCTGCTCCTGTGTGGCGCGATGGGGTTCGGGCGAATGGAGATCGAGATGCAAAGCGCTCAACCGCCAGAGAATACCTGGAGTCATACGATTAGTCTCTCGGTTCTCCCGTGGAGCGAAGTGACAGAGATTAAGCAGAATTTCTCGCGAGGGGGCCACAGTGGGGATGATGCCGCGGTTCAGCCTTCCGAGGCTGTCCTATCCATTCGCTCTGGAAGTCCGATACCTTTGCTTCCCGCACCGAACATGGACCGGCGCGGTGGGGTTTGTGTCGCGGACAATAGAGTCGAATCGTTTACTGACCAGACCGTATTCGTCGCAGCTGTGATCAAAGGACAGCGCGGCCGAGGTGCTGAGGGATGGGAGCGCGGTAGCATATAGAATGGCACATGAGGTCTCCTGATGTGGACGTGCCTCCTCTATCTCTTTCGAGGTTGGAATAAAGGGGTCGGGAGTCTTTTATTTAGTTAATGGGCGGGGGTTCGGGGAGTGGGTTCGCGCTGCGGGCGGAATCGGGCGCCCGCGACGCTGCATCCCTCTAAGTTGACACCATCCTCGCCACAAAGTAGCCTGCGGTTTTTCTAGCTTCCTGGAAACCACTTTAGATTGATCCTTCTTGACGACTGCCATCGCAGCAGGTAGGAAGCGTGGAATCTGATATGCCCAAGCGACCTTGCACAAGTCTCCTGCTCGTCATCACAACACTCCTTCTTACGGCTGGCTGTGCGCAGCTTCTCCTGATCCCAGTCACGGTGCCGGTTGCTGCCATTACCACCGTCGCAGAGGACCGGCCGTTGAGCGATGCCGGCACCGATGTCCGCATCAAGCTCTCGATTCTCGATGCTTTTGCCCAGCGGGCCATAGGTTTGTTGATGGATGCCAGCGCCGATGTCTACCAAGGACAGGTGATGCTGACAGGGTCAGTTAAGAAGACAGAGGATCGTAGGAAGGCCGAAGAACTGGCGAGCGAGGTGAAAGGCGTGCGACAAATTTTCAACGAGATCCAGGTGACCGAAGAAGGGGGCATCGGCGTCGCGGCAAAAGACTTCGTCATAGAAACCAAGCTTAATGCCAACCTCCTCTTAGCCAGACGGGTTACCTCCATCAATTATCGCTGGCGCTCGGTAAATGGAATCGTCTACTTCCTCGGGGCGGCCAGGAGCCAGGGGGAACTGGACAAGGTCCTTGCCCTCGCCCGGCAGACCGACGGCGTCCGCCTCGTCGTCAGCCACGTCTTGGTCAAGCCGCCGCAGAGTCGTCATGGGTCCTGATATTTATTCGGCAATTCATCTTGGGATGGAGTAGGCGCAGGGTTCGCGGAGTGGGTTCGGGGGGCGGAGCGGGATCGGGCGCACGCGACGTTCCAAAGCATTAATCCTACAGGTTGACACAATCCTCTCCACGTCGTAGCCTGTTCCTGTTTCCATGATTCTCTCAATCCAAGGAGAGTCTCATGACCGAACAAACAACTGCTACTTTGTATGCACGGCTGGGCGGGTACGATGCCATTGCAGCAGTTGCCGATGATCTTCTTCCGCGCCTGGTGTCAGACCCTCAGCTTGGCCGCTTTTGGGCTCACAGGGCAGCGGACAGCATCCGTCGAGAGAAACAGTTGTTAATCGATTTTCTCTGCGCGAGTGCTGGAGGGCCCCTGTATTATACCGGCCGGGATATGGCGACTTCGCACAAGGGAATGGGAATCAGTGCCAAGGATTGGGAGATATTCCTCGGCCATTTGCGTGCGACTCTAGATAGATTTCAGGTTCCAGAGAAAGAACGGCGTGAAGTCCTTGCTTTTGTCGACAGCACGCGAGCTGGTATTGTTGAATAGTAGGATGCGAGTTCAAAAAGCTAAAAAGGGGCGAGCTATTTTGTTTCTGAGGTAGGGCGAGGGCGAGGTTTGCGGCAACGTGAGCGGGTGTCGCAATTGAGGAAACAAGCTAAAGCCCTGCAGGGAAGCAACTATCTACATGACCGACGGTGCCGCTTGCCGTAACCGCTTGACCGTCCGTGCCGTGGCAATCGAACGGGTTAATCGCTTAAACGAGAGGACCGCTTTGTCGACGGAGACATCCCTATTGCGGGCGCGAATCGTGTGGGCGAGAATCTTACAGGCGATGTTGAAGCCTTCCTGCCAGTCCTGATTCTCGTCCAAATCGATGAGGGACTCGGCTAAACAAGCGCACACTTCGCGCTCCTCGGCCACGGCGGTCCTCTGCTTCTGAACGGCTTGACAGTATTTGCACCAACCATCCTCATGTGTCGGCCCGCAGATCGCGACATCGAGATCGGATTGTAACTGGGCTGGTTCTTCCGGCGGCATATTCCACCTCCATGCGAAAGTGGGAAGATCATTAGATATTACAATTTATGAAAAAGACGATCAAGTTTTAAAGACGGGTGTGAATAAAGAAGTCGGAGTCTTTTATAGAGGTGCAGGGGCGGGGGTGTGCGGACTAGGTTCGGGCAGCGGGGCGGGATCGGCGCGCACGAACGGGGGCCCACTACTTGCAATTCATCACGCTGCTACCGCTGGACGGATCAAGAAAATACGAACAGTTGTCGTCGCCGCCAAGGTGCCCACCAGGGGTCGTGCGGTTCCATCCCCCGTACATGCCGCCGCCTTTGTTCTTTTGCTGCGCTGCGATCGCTGCACCAAGATCAAATTGCGGCGGACCACCTTCAAACCCCGCGATCCCTCGAGCATCGAGCCAATAGCGACCGGGCAGCACGGGGCCTAGCTGCCGGAGAAACATGACCTCCTCCAGGGGAAGTTCCCGGCCGTTGATGAACACGCCCGTGGCGCCCCGCGATGCTTTTGCCTTGAGTGGCCCTCCGATATCCAGGTTCGGCACGATCTGCCCCATCAGCGGACCGCCCTCAACTCCCCAGAGCCCCGAGATTTTGTCGTACCAATACGCGCCGGGTCTAATCGGGACCCTATACGCACGTTCGAGGGACGCGATCTTGTCGTTCGGCACTAGGACGTCATTAACGACGACTTTCGTCTCTCTTGCCCGATCATTGAGCTTTGCATCCGCGATGGGGCTGGGCGGTGTCTTGCCGCCCGCTGTCAAATCCACAGCACGGGGCTGCGCGCCGACTGGAGCGAGGATAAGCAATACCGCTAGGCTAAGAATCAATGCGTAGAGGATACGTCGGCGTGGCATAGGGCTCATCTCGGGATCGGACTCTGGCCGATTTTCCGCCTAGCCTAGTCCGGCTTCGATTGTACGTCAAGCGCCCCATGGCAGTATCGGGTGACGCCCTCCTCTAGATTGACACCATCCTCACCGCACAGTAGCCTGTCCGTGCATGCGGCTGCGAATCCACTCCGAGAGTGCGTCGACCAGAAACTCCAGCACCGCACGCCGAAAGCCCTCAGCAAGCAGACTTCCAGGCACAGCCGAGAGCGTGACGTCGGAGGCAAGCACGTGTACGTGCGGGTTGAACTTGACGAGAAAAGCGCTGGACGTTCTCTCGCTCAACGACGAGGAATTCGCGCACTTCCCGGCGCGATGGTAAAGACCACCCCGCAGGTGCTGCGGGGTGGTCATGGAGCGACTACGCTGCGCGTTGCCGGCGCCGCCAGCCGAGGGCGAGGAGGCCCACGCAGCCGGTGGCGAATAGGAGCCAGGTGGAAGGTTCGGGGACGGCCCCAGGAGGAGGCAATATCTCAGCTGCCGTGCCCTGAACGCCGACGGTGAAACCATTCCAGAACTCGTCGCTCAGACTGCGCCAGGTGAGAGTGTCAAACGCACCGGTGAACCGGATGGTCCCGTGCGGTTCACCGGTGCCTAGCAGCTGGTATTCGATGTTCCCGCCGCCGAGGTTAACGACGTTCTTCGAAGAGGTACCACATCCCCAAAAGCCACAGCTGTTATCACCGGGGGGAGCAGCGCCGAGCCCGGCACCAAAGCTTAGGATCTCAAAATCCTGGTTCAGGAACGCATAGCCGTTACCGTTGAGACTGACATAGGCAAACACCGGGTTGGCGATCGTTTGTGAAAACGACAGTGTCTGATTACCCGAAAACTGCAATGCGATAATGTCAGTACCTGGTGGAGGATTATCAACTAACGCGCTTGTGTAGGGCGAATTCGAAACGGGAATGCGCGGTGTCCAATAATCCGTCTCGCCGCTAGCGCCAGTTTGGTAAAAGCCGATCCCTCTTGCATTCGTGTAGGTCACATTCACCGTTGATGTGGAGGTGGTGATCGTTCCGTGGCCGGCGAAGCCGACTCCCGGGTCAGTGTCGGATCCCAACCAGTCCGTCCAAAAAACTGGGGCGGCACTGGCGGTGATGCAACTACATAGGAGCAAAGCGAGCGCAGCAAATGCTTGGGAAGCCGACCTCGTGAAGCCTTGGTGAATCATAGTCATTCCCCCTCAATTGTCGTCAGGTTAGAAGTAGGAAGAAGAAAATCCCGTTAGATTAAAAGCAACCACTGTGCCATGAATGCAATAATATGATTTATAAGAAGATATTTTAGCCTGCCAAGAAAGCTCCCAGGGAAAGTGTGAAGTTTTCCGACAATTCCCGACTGGGTAAAAATCCCAGATTTCCAATAAAACTATTTATATTCATAAACTTAGAAAAAACATCGAAAATTTCCTAGCCGCTAGCACTGTAAAAATTGTCGACATTGCTAGATCACCTTGGCGCCGGATGGAACTGGAAAAAGGGGACAGTCTGGTGTCCCGGACGTGCCGTGGGGGCGGGGTTCGCGGAAGGGGTTCGGGGGACGGGAACGGAATCGGGCGCGTACGACAGCCGTCGAGCGTCCTTATTTCACCCTTTCCCAGTAGTCAATGAAGGCACCCTTCCTGGTAGCTGTAAGCTTGTCGCCTTCAAAGACGACGGCTGGTTCACCATGAAGAGGAAGTTGGAACTCAATACGCCTGTCTTTGACCGATACCGGCGAAGTGGCCGTTGAGCCCGATACGTCGTAAGTCATTCCCTTCCCGCCGTCCTCGTCGTTCACCATATAGTAGATGTTCTTTTCACTGTATTCCTTGTCGGTGAGGTTATAAGTGCTAATGGAAGAGATGGAGAATGACGTGCCGGTGGCATCTTTCACATAGACGTTGAAGTTGCGATATTCCTTTGTATACGTGATCAAGCCCAGCACATCCGGTGGGCCCTGCTTGGTACCGTTTGGCAATTCACGCGACACCAGCTTGTAGGTTCCCTCAATACTTGGTGCCTCACCCGCTGCTTGGCCTGCGCAAGCGATCAGCGCAGCAATACCCATGAGCAGAGAAGCCAGTGTATTCTTAGAATTCAGTGTTGACCACATGTTGTCCTCCATTAGCTCGATTTACGAAAGGAAGGTCATTGCCTATACCCTGGTAGTCCTGGATGTCAAGACTCGATAGAGCAAATATAAGACGAATAAAGTGGTCATGAGTCTTTTATCTAGTTAGGGGGCGGGTTGCGGAGTGGGTTCGGGCGGCGGGGCTGAATCGGGCGCGCGCGACGCTATATTACCGTCATTTCAGTGAGCCTTAGGAGGCGAGCTTGCTTTCTGCGGGCGGGACATGGAACTCGGCTACAGTGGGATGCACAAGCTTAGCAAAGTCCGTGTAGCGCAGCTTCACCGCCTCATAGTGTGTTCCAGCTTGAAATACGATCTCCGCATCCCGCGTAAGAGACCGGTCCACATAGACCTCCATATTGTAGAGATTTCCGAACGGCGGCATCGTCCCGACTTCACAGTCCGGGAATAGTCCTTTGAACTCCTCCTCGGTAGCGAGTCTGATATGACTAGCTCCAAAGATGTCTTTGAGCCGCTTGACATCTACCTTCCAATTGGCCGGAAGCACCGTCATCACAAACCGCTCTCCTATTTTGAGCATCACCACCTTCGCGAGGTCCTTGCCCGGCACGTGAAGGACCTCAGCCAGCTCGGGCGCAGTATATGCCTCTGAATGTGTGAGGATCTCATAAGAGACCGTCTCCCGATCGAGATACTCTTTCAGTCGCTTTAAGATACTCATAGCTGTCTCCCTGGTTCAGTAGCCGCTTACGGTTGACGACTAATATTGCACCAGGCAAGCCTACTTCTGAGTATGCTGCAAGACAAGCCCTACGGCGGGGGTATGAAAAAGATAACTCTAGGAGAGATTTGTTGGAGAATCAGTGAGGTCGGAGTCCAGTTTCCGGGAGTGGTACGGGCTAGAGGGCTGGATCGGGCACGCGCGATGGTTGCCTCTTGAAGTTGGACACCTCGCTACAACGTAGCGTAGTCTACCTTTCCCCACAGCTGAAGTAGGAGCAAGGCCATGCCTGAAAAGAAAGTTATTGCAGTTATTGGGGCGACGGGTCTCCAGGGCGGCGGCTTGGTCCGGGCGATCCTTAACGACAAGAGCGGTGCGTTGGCCGCTCGCGCTGTAACCAGAAACGTTAACTCTGAGAAAGCGAAGGAGCTGTCCAAGCTTGGCAGTGAGGTTGTCATGGCGGATCTCGACGATGTGGAAAGTTTGAAGAGGGCGTTTAGTAGGGCGTACGGCGCGTTCTGCGTTACCAACTTTTGGGAACACTTCTCGCCTGAGAAGGAGTTTGCTCAGGGGACCCACCTTGCGGAGGCGGCAAAGCAGGCAGGCCTTCAGCATGTGATTTGGTCGACGCTCGAAGATACACGTCGGTGGGTAGCCCTCAGCGACACGCGCATGCCCACGCTGATGGGCAAGTATAAGGTCCCGCATTTTGATGCGAAAGGTGAGGCCGCCGATGTGTTTAGGAAGCTCGGCGTGCCGACGACGTTTCTGTTGACGTCATTCTACTGGGACAACTTGATTTACTTCGGCATGGGGCCGAAGAAAGGCCAGGACGGCAAACTCGCTATCACCTTTCCGATGGGCGACAAGAAACTCCCAGGCATTGCCGCCGAGGATATCGGGAAGTGTGCGCTAGGAATCTTCAAGAGAGGATTGGAACTCGTCGGTAAGACCGTAGGCCTCGCCGGCGAGCATCTCACCGGCAAGGAGATGGCGGCCAAGCTCAGTACGGCGCTGGGGCAGGAAGTGCGTTACAACGATGTACCGCCTGAGGTGTACCGCAAGTTCGGCTTTCCTGGGGCGGAGGATATAGGGAACATGTTTCAATTCAAGCGCGACTTCCAGGAAGTTTTCTGTGGAGCGCGTAATCCGGATATTGCGCGTGGCTTCAACCCTTCGCTACAAACCTTTGACATATGGCTCGCCCATAACAAGAGTCGCATCCCGCTTGAGTAGCATTAAGAGCGCACTGGACTAAGCGGGGGCAGGGTTCGCGGAGTGGGTACGGGCTAGAGGGCAGAATCGGGCGCGCGCGACGCTGGACTGCATTAAATCGGCACTGGTAAAGTTTGAATCAGTAATCAAACGCAACGGTATAGAGAGCCGGGGTCATTTCAACGCCTAACTGGTCTAGCTTTCCCTTCATGGGTGTCGCGCTCTTCTCATAGGCTTTCCAGTACAGGTCTTCGCTTTCCCAGAGTGCAACATTAATGAAGTTGTAGCGGCTGTCCGGTTTGACACTCCTATGAAACTTTCCGCTAATGAATCCCGGTTGCTTGGTGATACTGGTCTTCACGTCCTGCCACCACTTCACGAATTCATCTTCCTTGCCCTTCGGGACGGAAAACACATTGATTAAAGTAAATGCCATGACCCCCCTCCCAATTTTTGAAGATTATCGAGGCTTATTGCAACTAGACCGAAGTCAGGTGGATGCTATTGTATATCTTCCACGATTTGAGGAAGAAGAAAAGACGCGGGGATGGGGGCGGGATTCATGGAGTGGATTCGGGGCTTCAGGGCTGAATCGGGCACGCGCGAGATAGATCACTAATGATAGCCTAGGCTTTGTGTCCTGCTAATGTGAGTACGGAAGGATGGTGTGAGGATGGTTACGACACGGGATGCAATCATTTGTGCCGCTATCCTGATGGCCGGATGCGCGACCGAGCGATGGGTACAGGAGGGGAAGACCGACAAAGATGTAGCTGCGGCACTCGTCGTGTGCGAACAATCCATGCCGCCACAGCCAATTCCGCCTACTGATCCAATGTATACGATGCCAGACCAGAGTGCTGTCATGCACTGCATGAAAGACAAAGGATATAAGTTGGTCCGGGAAAAATAAGTGGGGTTGAAGTCGACTTTGTCGAAGTGGGTTCGGGTTTGCGGGGCGGAATCCGGCGCGGGCGACGCTGCTCTCTTCCTGCAGTCACTGCTGTCTATCCTATTTTCCTCTTTCCTCATGACATGATACAGTACTCGCCCGTTCGAGGGTGCATCTCATGAGACTGCTGCAGAAGGGTTTTATATTCTTCATCTCCTTCTCGGCGCTGTTCCTTATGCTCAGGATCTATGAAAGCTTCAATATCTTCAACCTTAACCTCCTCCACACAGACATCGCCGACCTCGGGGGTGTGCCTTGGCTCTATTCGGTGGTCGGCATAATCTTCAGCGTACTCGCGGCGTTCATAATTCAGAACGAATGGCAGCAATGGAGCAATCTCGTAGCGGCCGTGAAGGGAGAAATCGTGGGCTTGGAACAACTGTGGCATTGCGCCAATCACTTGCTGGAGGATGCGAGGGTGAACATCTGCCACCCCATTCACCGCTATCTCACGCTGTTCACGACGAAAGGCCTGGATAAGATCAGCCGAGATGAACACGCTGCTCTTGACCACGCATTCATCATGATTTGCGACCCCGTCTATGGCATGCCGGATCATCCGCGGCTCAAATCCACAGTAGATTCCATCCTGGCTAATATCATCTCTCATCGCAGCAGTCGACTGCTCTACAGCTCGCCTTCCACCCCTGGGATTTTAAAGAACACTCTGGGTTTTGCCGCGGTACTGGTAATCGTACTTTCGTTGTTTATCGGGGTCCGAAGCATTTGGTTAGACTATGTTTTTACAATGAGCATCGCGTTGCTTGCATACGTGGTCTACCTCGTCGTGGACGATTTGGATAACCCACTTCGGCCGGGGCTGTGGCAAATCACGCCGCACGACTATGACGAACTTCTGCGCCGGCTTGAACCGACGTCGGAGCCGATCACGGTCTCCTAGTGCGCCAAAAGAGACCGAACACCAAGTCAGGGTGGGGCTAGCGGGGCTGGATCGGCGTTTCCGTGTTTTGGGCGTACAGACCTCGAGCGTAGCTGTTTGGCGTCGGGAGGAGAGAATCATGAGCGCAGATATCATGTCCGAAGAACGATTGCAGGCCACGAAGAACCTGACGGCGATCGTGTATGCCCTGCAAGCAGTCGGATTCCTGCTTGGCATAACGTGGGTCGTGGCAATTATTGTGAACTATGTAAAGAAAGAAGATGTCAACGGAACTTGGCTCGAGTCGCACTTCCGCTGGCAGATCCGGACGTTTTGGTTCGGTCTTCTGTGGGCTGTATTTGGCTTTCTCTTTATGATTACTATAATTGGCTGGTTCGTTGGCATGTTCATTCTAATGGTAGATAGCACCTGGATCATTTATCGCGTGGTGAAGGGGTGGTTGCGGCTGAACGACGGAAAACAGATGTATGTGAAGGCCTAGCGAGACGGTGTTGTTCGCCACATTCGCCAGTGTCGCATGGGGATCTAAGATGGAAGGCACGTATACCAATACCGGTGGCATGGTTACGCTGGACCTTAAGTCCGGTGGGAAAGCCACATTTACCATGATGGGTGAGAGCCTTCCGTGCACCTACAAGGCGAGCGATGACAAGCTCAAGCTTGACTGTACCCCGAAGGGGGACAAGGTAGACTTCATGATACACGACGACGGATCGCTGACCGGACCGGGCTTTGTGGGATCGATGCAAAAGTCCAAATAGCGGATGCCGGCCGACACAACGGTGCCACACGCGAATGGAGGAAGAAAATGAGATTGTCCTTACGCGGTTTCATCGGTTTTGCGGTACTTATGGCGATCAATGCCAGCACGGCAGCAGCTGAGGTGCCGGATATCCTCGGCATCCAACTCGGCATGCCGGCACGCGAGGCCCATGCGAAGCTTCAAACCGAGCTGCCCAAGAACAAAATCCAGGTCATATCAACCAATCTGCCGACCCTCGAAGAACCTGTCATGGCCTCCTTTGTCTCGGAACCGACGCAGACCATCATGATGGGCATGGTTTCCGATCGGGTCACGGTGGATGTGACCTTGCCTTGCCGCCGAATAAGCAGTCGGTGTGGAGAGTCGATCGCTCGCACTCCTTCCCTGACAAAGGGATCCCACGTGGCACGCTCCTTGCGCAATTGCGCGAGAAATACGGGAAGGAAACGCGAGCCATGGATGAAGCCGGTAACACAACCACTGAGGATCGCCAAGTCAGGATGCTCTGGTGGTTCATGGATGAACAGGGCCGTCTAGCCAAGCCCACTCCTGTTCCAAGCGGAGCGGATCCTTTCTCGACGTGTAGGAACGACACCGGAATGGCCTGGGCGGGCGTCGTCGAGTCCCCCTGGTGGGGGCCCGTCGGGTCCCCGCAGTATAACTTCACGAATAAAGATCGCCTGTGGTGCGTGTCGTCCTACACGGCGGTGTTTGCGGCTGTCATGCCAGGTGCCCTGCCTGAACTTTACGATAAAATGTACGTTTCGATCGTCAGTCTCCCCATGGGGTCGCGCGCCGGGAATGCGACGCTGCAGTGGAAGAATGACATCGCCGAAGGTAAGCACAAACAGGATATCGAGAAAGCCAAACAGCAGGAAAAACCGAAACTATGAGGGTCTCAACGCCGACTAAGAAATAAGGGAACAGCAACTATCTTTCCGACAGAGCCGTGCGGAGTTAACCCCTTATCACGCAGACTAGAATTAACGAGAGGAGAGGGCGCGGATAAATTTTACCATGCGACTGTGTACATCACAGTGCTCTTACCGTTTGCCAACAGAAGATGGGGGAATGCCTCAGAAGTTTGTGGAGGATAAGTGAGGCGTGGACACTTCAATCATTGCTCACCCTTTTTTGTCCATTGTGGCCGGCTATGAATAGTGAGTAAGAGTATCCAGACCCATTGAGCCCGGGAGCCGCCATTATGGGACCACCCCTCTCTAATCACTGCTTACATATCTTTAACAAAGAATATATACGTCAAGTGCCGAATGGGTTGCTCTTTCGGATCACCTGCGGGTGCTGTGGTTATTCGTTTCAGGAGTTTGTACGCACCACAAAACCTGAACCGGGAACGTCTCCCAGAGAAGCCGCATAGCGTCAATAACGAATGCAAAGAGGAGAAGGAGCACACTATGAAGACGCTTGTCGTTGGTACACTTGCTCTCGTTTTTGTTCTCGGTTTTGGTGCTGGTTCATTTGCTCGGAACAGCGGTGGGCCGTCGTCAGCAGCGGGTGGTGGTCAAGAGCGTAGCATAGATCGAACGCGAGCTGACGGGGACAAGGATAGGGACCACCTAAAGAAAGACAACGAGCACAGCAACAAAGGCGGCAAAGTACGCGGACTGAATCGCGCCGACCAGGTTGCGGGTGAACATGGAGATAAGGGGCGCGATAAAGCTGAGCAAAAGCAACATAAGTAGTTAAATCCTATAGACACCATCGTCAAACTCTGAGGAGCTGTCCGGCTCTCAAAAGCAAAGTCCTACCACCTCGCCCATCGTAGCGCCTTCATTAAGCACTAACGTAAGGAGACAAACATGAAGCGCTTCCTTTTCCTATTTTCGGTGGCGATGGCCGTGGTCGCCGTCCCGGTGCTCGCTGCCGACGTCGGTGTGTCGGCCAACGTCGGCGAACCGGGCTTCTATGGCCACATCGAGATCGGCAATGTTCCGCAGCCGCCGCTGCTGATTTACCCGGAGCCGGTTATCATCTCTCCGGCGCCGGTGGGTGTGGTATTAGCGCCGGTCTACCTGTACGTGCCCCCGGGCCACGCGAAGCACTGGGATAAGCACTGCCACAAGTACAACGCCTGCGGCCAGCGAGTCTACTTTGTGCAGGAGGGCTGGTTCAACGACGTGTACGTTCCGCATTACCAGTTACCAGCGCGAACACGGCCGGGGCAAAGACCATGATAAAGAGCAGAAGGGTCATGGAAAGGGCCGCGAGGACCACTAACCAGGGCGGAATCGGGCGCGTCTACAGAGGCTCTTTGCGTGCACCCTGGTCCTGCAATGTCCACAAAAGCAATGAGAACACGCAGAGCGCAAGGGTCACGCCGAGTAACACACCAAGAGTGAGTCCGATAATAAACATTGCAATCCCCGAAGGTTTGCTTGGACGGATGGCCAGCCCATAGAGTAGGCCAGCCATCCTGCGGTAGCCCTTGGATACCAAGCAGGACGTGACACACGGAAGGCTACCGGTATGCGGAGACTACGGAACAGTGAAGTGAAGAGCAATACCGCCTTGGGGTAACGGCCTAAGCTGAAGTAGCAAGTAACGTAAAAAAGGGGGATGGGGCGGCCGTTCGCGGAAGACCTCGGGCTTCTGGGCGGAAATCGGGCACGCTGCTTCCTCTAGGTTGACACCACTCTCGCCACGCCGTAGCCTGTCCTTGTTTTCATGTGCCGTCGCTGGAGATGAGCGATGCCCCTTGGTCAACGGCTCCGACATTTGGCGACGGGAGTGCTCAGCCTCTTCATCTGCATGGCGCCGCAGAAGCGTAGCCTGTCCGGACGAATTCGAATAAAGCGAGACGTAGCGTTTCAGCCAAAGATATAAATAAATCTGTCCCCCTAAATGGTTGCGTTGCCTCTGCGTCGGCGGGGGTGCAATAGCGATCCAGTTCGTGCTTGAGTACCTCAAGGAGATGTGAGCAAGGCAAACTATCATGCCCCAAGAAGAGTGCACCCATCTCGACCAGATCCGCGATGTCCAACCGAGCACCGCTGGCTGCGAGGAATGTCTGAAGATGAAGGACCGGTGGGTCCATTTGAGGATGTGCTTGACCTGCGGGCATGTCGGGTGCTGCGACTCCTCCAAAAACAAGCACGCCACGAAACACTTTCGCGCGACCAGCCATCCCATCGTCCGCTCTGTTGAGCCAGGGGAGGACTGGCGATGGTGTTATGTGGATGAGCTGATGATGGGTGGCGAATAAGGGAGTCGGGAGTCATTATCTAGTTAAGCAGGGCGACTGAGGACTAACGTACTGGCATTGCCACCGAAAGGAGACGACATGAAACAGCTGGTGTTAGTCATTGTGTGTACGGCGATGCTGGCCGGTTGCTATGTAGGCGTGAGAAGCCCTATTTATGGCGGGTCTGAACCACCGGTCGTGGTACAGCCTCCCGGCGAGCCTGTGCCGGCGCCAGTCATTATCGAGCCAGGATGGGAACTCTATCCTTGGGTATACGGGGCACCCTACGGGTATTGGGAGGGTGGCAACTTCGGCGGCCATTACTGGAGGCGGGGGCATTACGGACACCCTGAGTGGCGCGGTCCTGGTCGTAGCTATGGACCCGTACACTACGGCGGCCACCCTGGGCATGAGAGAAGATAAAGCGGGACACATTTCCTTAGATCTGCGGCTGCTCCGCCGCTAATTGCTCTGGATATCAAGCGGCATGAGGAGAGAATAAAGGGGTTGGGAGTTTCCGCCTACCCCTCTTTTCATCAGAAACTTTGACCATTCACTCCTTAAGGGCTATAATCTAGGTAAGCAAAAAGGGGACTATATTGTCTGAGGCAGAGTTGCAACTCACCTTTCTATTTCAAGGCATGTAGAAAACGGAGGTAGGGATGACCAAGTCAAACTATAACTGGATGGTCGGGGCCTTGGCCGCGATTTTAGGCCCTGTTTCACTGTATATTGCTTTAAAGCAGTCGATAGCTTTCGATTTCTGCTCCCGTGCGTGCATTGGAAGATCCATGTTGGCGTTTTGGTTGCTGATACCACCAGTGTTCTTTTGGTTGGATTGGGTAGTGTTTTCCCGAAACTTCACTCCAGCCCAACGTGAGGTGGCGCAACACACTCATGATCTTAGCCGCAATGTTTGGCTAGCTCTCGTTGCTAGTCTCGTTGTGATTTTCGGCATGACGCTTGGTGGCTAGGTGTTTATCGCTTTATCCTGCCCAGGAAAAAATGGCAGGCTGCTTTGTTCCGGGATTGCGTAGGTGTGGATCGGGCGGCTCTAGGCGAGGGTCGAGCGACGTTTAATGGCGAGCGTCCCACCGATGTCCGGGTGCGGATGGATCGTAATGTCGTCCAACGTGAGATCCAGAGCATCGACGATCATGGTCCAGGCCGGTTGAGCTGCAAGCCAGGCCATTTTCTTCGCTAGTTCCGTCCGAAACCCAATCCAGATACCGTTAACCTCCATGGGGTAATCGGCGTAATAGGGCACATCCAGGTCCTCGTCCTTGATCTCGCAGGCAGCGAGAAACGCGAGCACGACCTCGGCGTTACTCCAATCCTCAAAGAGCCCGGATACAGGGATTCCGCGCGCAGTGATAATGACGTAGCACGTGCCCTCGTCATCGGCGAATGTAAGCTGCATGCCAGTCCTTCCCGTCGGCCGTCAGAATGACCGCTCCTATGGATACCTTATCGGTCTAATCAAGACTTGCCTTGAGAGCGGTCAAAAATTCTGTCGGAGCAGTGATTTGGCAAGACTTATAATCGCAGCCGTGGGAACTATAGCTTCCTGCGTGAATCGTGAAGGAGGCGGGCATATGACGCAACAAGAACATAGACCATCCGTAGACCTGGGGAGTGTCTTCGACGCGCATGTAAGGCACGAGTTTGTGGAGCATGATGTCGCGGCGACGATGCGAACCATGTCCAGTGAGCCGTATGTTTTAAATGTGCCGACCCTCACTGGAGGAGAGGGCGCAGCAGGCGTTCGGGAATTCTATGAGCGATATTTCGTCGGCAAGATGCCCGCGGATACCAAGGTGACGTCAATTTCTCGCACCGTGGGCGCAGATCAGGTGGTGGATGAGCTGATCCTATCGTTTACCCATGATGTGCCGCTGGACTACATGCTTCCCAATATCCCACCGACCGGCAAGCAAGTTGAGCTTCCACACGTTGTCGTGATGAGATTCAAAGACGGGAAGATCAGCCACGAGCACATTTACTGGGACCAGGCGTCATTGCTTGTGCAGGTAGGGCTCTTGGATCCCAAACAGCTACCGGCGCGCGGCGTTGAGCAGGCGAGACGGCTCATCCAGAAAGCAAACAAGGCGACAGCAAGTCCACATGGGACATGATGAACTCACTCTGAAAAATCGATCTAGGGGACATACAAAGGGCGGCGGGGGCATTCGGGCGCGCGCGACGCTGTATCCATGATCCTCTAGGTTGACACCTTCTTCGCTACGTCGTAGCCTATCCCCACTTCTCTGCTTCAGACCTGAATCTGTTAAGGAGGCGTCTATGTCACCGACAATTCGACTCCGACATTTTGCGGCGGGAGTGCTCAGCCTCTTCATCTGCATGGCGCCGCAGATAGCTTCGGCCGCCAGCAATACCTTTTCTCAGGCTCGCTACATTAGCCCGAGCCAGTTTCTGAGCGAGGTGAAGGAGGTATCGCTGACTTTTGAGCCCGATCCATTGGCAACAAAATATATCTCTGCAGACGAGCAGCGGAACTATGTCGCAAACGCTTTGGTAAGGTACGGAATTGCTGTGCGCCCGAACTCAGCTGTCTCGCTCATGGTCACGTTCGAGCACCGCCAATCCACCGTCAGGGTAACGACTTGGTATACGAGTGGCTCCACTGACGAAGATTATCTTATCCACGATCTCTTCGTGTCCATGCAGTTTTTCGTCAGAGCCGCGGCTCTGCGGAAGGGACATTTTCATTTGCTAGTGGTGGCTCCTACGTTCTGTATTGATAATATTGATTGGAGTGAAGACACTGATTTCTTCAGCAAGTCCATGTTTGGGAATGCCTATGTAAAGAAATTCAAAGACGCGTTTGCCGGAGGTCTTGCAGACTGTCTGAAGGTGATCGCCTCCGAAACAAGCGGGGAGACGGCGCCGTGGTATGTGAATTCCTGGACTGAAAAAGAAAAAGCATCCGCGGACGCTGAGTTCACGAGAATCATGCAGTCCCAGCCGGCTGTCGAAAAGCGGCCATTCGACGGTCTGGACGTCGCGCCAGAGCTTCATCTGGTACCCGACAACCACGGCGACAAGTGCGTAATGCCCCCGTGGGACCCCTCGTGGCGAAAGTCCTGGGGCAGGTCATTCCAGCGCCTGAGCTGGGTCGACACGCAGGGACAAGCTGCTTTAACGCTTAAGCACATGTTTTGGTGCTATCTGAAAGGGTCTCCAGGGTACTACTGGCTTGTGGACACAATCAGTTTGGCCGAACGTAATGTCGTGTTTGAGTTAAACGGCCAACTGGTTCGCACGGCAGGCCTGCTCTTTTTTTCGCACCGATCGACGGTCTCTGTCGAGAAGGACATAGGAACCAATATTCAGGAGTATCTTCCACGAAGCATATCGGAATTCGTCACAGATCTCGTTCTCGGAAATCCAAACACTCCTGTCGTTGCCGTCCCTTCCGATCCCCGTCCAACGATACCTAGCGCCGCCAATCGTGAGTCTCCGGTGCAGCCGGCTCCGGGTGGGGCGAGTTCGAATCCCGGCCCAGCCCTCGACAAGAGCTCGGAACCTGTGCGGCCCGCTCCGGCCCCACAACCGCCTGTAGGCTTCGGCGATCTGATCGGACCCGGCGTCATCATCCGGCCTCCGCCCGGTTCTGATAAATAAGGGTGGACCCGGTCGGCCTCTGCAAAACCTGTCGTCATGCAGCCGCAATCACCACCGCATCCGGCAGCATCTTCTATCGGTGCAATCTCTCCGAATCCGACCCCCGATTCCGCAAATATCCTTCGCTCCCGGTGATCCGATGCACCGGGTATGAGCCAAAGACCCCCTAGGTTGACACCATGCTCGCCACCACGTAGCCTGTCTACCATCCATTCCGTGATTAACGAAAGGGCTATGAACATGGAGTACAACCATAGGGCTCGAATTGTTCCTAGAGCGATGAAGTGGCTCATCCTGGTGATCCTAGCGGGATGTGCCCCGACGGATGTGAATACGGTCCAGGAGTATTCCGGGAAGGCGCCGTTAGCAAGGCCGGATCGCGTGCTCGTCTACGATTTCGCGGTGTCGGCGAATGATGTCAAGTTGAACAGCGCCATCGGCGCGCGGCTGGCGCATCTGGCCACAGGCGCCCAGGAGAACGAAGAACAGGTCAAGGTCGGTCGGGCGGTCGCCAAGGCCCTGTCTGAGAGTCTCGTGAAAGAGTTGGATCAGCTCGGGCTGCCGGTAGAACAAGCCTCCCGTGGAACAGCACCCACAGCGAGAACGGTGGCTATCCACGGCCAGTTCTTGACGATCGATGAGGGCAACCGCCTCAGGCGGATGGTCATCGGCTTCGGTGTCGGAGGGACCGACTTGCGAACCAAGGTTCAGGTGTATCAAGGCACGGAGGCAGCGCCGCTGCTCCTTCAGGAGTTCGAGGCGAATGCGGAAAGTTCCAGAAAGCCGGGCATGGGACCGATGGTAGGAGTCGGCGCTGCGGCGACCAGTGCTGCGAGCGCCGCGGCGGTCAGCAGCGGTGTCGGCGTGGCGACCGAATTCGATCAGACCGTCGAAGGCGATGCCAAGCGCACGGCCAAGGAGGTAGCGAAGCCCCTTTCGCAATTCTTCGCCGGGCAGGGCTGGATTTCGGAAGACAAGATCATCAAGTAGGATGAATGAGATGCTTTGTAGCCTGGCTATGATGCGCAGTAAGATCTTCGTGCTTCCCGTAATCTTACTGCTGATTTTCACCGGGGCCTGCAGTTCGGACAACGCGCAAGCCTTGTTCGAGAGTGCCCAACTCGAAGAACGCCAGAACAACCCCGTGCACGCCAAGGAGCTGTACCAGGAGATCGTGACAAAGTATCCCAAGAGCGAATATGCGTCAAAGGCCGAGGCACGACTACTGGAATTACAGAACAAATGAAATGCGTTCGCGCCTCAGGAGCGCGCGACGCTGCATCTTGAATTTGATACTCTCCTCGGCACGCAGTAGCCTGTCGCCATTCATGTTATCCCACAGCCATGCACTTTATTGATGTACTAGTCACATCAATCTCGCAGCTTTTGGGGAGTCTTTTCCCGTCCGTCAACGAGACACAGACTGAGATTGCTGTACGCATCGCCCTCGTCATAATAATTTTGCTGCTTCTTTTCACGCCCATATACCTCTTTTTGCGGTAAAACAGGTGAAACGCGTACAAGAGGGCGGGGCTGGGGCGTGGTTCACGGAGTAGTCCGCGCAGCAAAACGGCGTCCCCGGAAATGCCTCAAAAAGGGACAGCTGACTCTCCTCCTAAGAAGTATGCCGCGTCCTGTGCAGCAGCCATCCGTAGATGGCTGCATTACCGGCCACCACCAGCATTCCGAAGGCAATTTGCTGGTCGTGTGTCAGCGTCGCTGGATAGAGTACTGGCAGGATATAGTGTTCGATGAAGTCTGAAGAATAAGTCGGTTGTCCTGCCTTCAGTCGCAGCCACTGTTCAAGAGGAGTGAGTGGACAGATCCACCCACTGAATTCGACCATAGCCCCCCACGCCGCGGCGGGAAGATGCAGCCATGTGATGCGCGGCCACCACAACGCCAACAGTCCCCCAAAGAGGACGAACAGGACAAAGGCCAGGTGCAGGATTACGACGCCGTCGGCAAGCAGTCGATAGAACATGGAAACCGTCTCACTTAGCGAGGCTGCAAGAATGCATCCCGTACTTGCCGCAGCCAGAGCAGATCAATTTATACCAGAACGGCAATCAGAAGAACGGCCGAGGCGAGAAGGCTGAGGATGCTTCTGACGGCATGAAGCTTGCCCCACTTCTCTAGAAGCGCGCGAGTCTCTGCTGATGCACGATCTCGCGCTGGGTCGAGGAGCAGGTTGTTCGTGGGCCTTATGGCGATCAGGGTAAAAGGAATCACGGCAAAGATGAGAAGCGCCCCAACTAACCACAGAATGTTTTCTGTTAGCCGCCATGAGACAAGAGCGGTGAGAGTGCCGAGCATCGCAAGCGGAGCTTGCATCCTGGCTGCCCGCTTGTAACTTGGCGCCCATTCGGTTGCGGCCAATTCGGTTCCACAGGCCATTCGCGCTGGGTGCTCAGCCAGACTGACATAGATCGCCGCGCCCGTGAAGAGTGTGGTGCAGAGTATGCTTATAAATTCTACGGCTTCCAGCACGGCTTCGCTCCCGCGCAAATGTAGCACATAGAATAACAAAATGGGGCGGGGACGGGTGACACGGTACTGGGGTTGACCGGGTAGCTGAATCCGGCGCGTAGGGGGATGCGAGTCCCGCTCATTTCAACTAGAATGAGAGCGACGTTAATGGAGGCATGCTTATGAACCAGATGACCGCAGTGCAAATTAGTCGTCCTGGCGCCGCATTCGAAACAGTAAAACGAGATATACCCGAACCTGGTCGTGGCCACGTTCGCATTAAGGTGCAAGCGTGTGGTGTGTGCCATAGCGACGTGTTTGTAAAGGAAGGACATTGGCCGGGCTTACAATATCCTCGGATTACCGGGCACGAGGTGGCCGGCGTCATCGACGAAATCGGATCTGAGGTCATAGCGTGGAAGAAAGGCCAGCGAGTTGGCGTGGGATGGCATGGTGCGCATTGCGGTGTGTGTGTCCCATGCCGGCGCGGGGATTTCATCAGCTGTCAGAATCTCAGGATCACTGGATTTAACAATGATGGCGGATACGCGCAGTATATGATTGCGCGGGCCGATGTGTTGGCATTGATTCCGGAGGCGTTATCACCGGTAGAGGCCGCCCCCATCCTCTGTGCGGGCATTACGACGTTCAATAGTCTGCGGCATAGCGGAGCGGTAGCAGGAGATTTGGTGGCTGTGCTGGGTCTCGGCGGACTTGGCCATCTTGGAATTCAGTTCGCCAACAAAATGGGGTACCGGACGGTGGCTATTGGACGAGGCAAGGACAAGGAGGCCTTAGCGCTGAAGCTTGGGGCCGCTGAATATCTTGATGCAGATACAGTGAAGGTAGCGGACAAATTGAACGAGATGGGAGGTGCGTCGGTCATTCTCGCGACGGCGCCCAATAGCAAAGCCATGTCGGACCTCATTGACGGTCTTGGTGTCGGCGGCAAATTGCTTGTGGTGGGAGCATCTCCCGATCCAGTCAACGTCACACCGATTCAACTCATCGGCCGACGCCGCTCGATCCAAGGCTGGCCGTCCGGAACTGCGCGAGACTCAGAAGAGACCCTGAACTTTTGCGCGCTCACAGGCATTCGTCCTATGGTCGAAACCTTTCCGCTCGAGCAGGCCGCAGTCGCCTACGATCGAATGCTGGGCGGCAAAGCCAGGTTCCGGGTCGTACTCACAATGTGACCCTCCGTCGACCCCACCTTCCAATGGATAGCCTCAAGTCTCGGTTTCTCGTTCTTTCCCGCTTCATTCATCATTATTTGCTCTGGTTCCTGATCAGCGTGTATGTGATTGCCGTCTTTTATCCGACCCCCGGATTGTGGATGCGGAATACTTCCTTGGGCAACTTTCCGATCTTGCAAGAGAGGATGCCCATCTCCCTGTTGATGCTCATGCTGTCCTTACTCATGTTTAACGCGGGGCTGGGCGTGAAAGCCGCGCACTTACGACGGATCTTCCAGAAGAAACTGATGGTCTTCATCGGACTTGCCGCCAACGTGGTCGTACCTATGGCGTATATTTTTGCCATTACCCTTGTCATGCGGCTCTGGTACGAACCTGTCGAGGCGCAATATATCTTGATTGGTTTAGCGCTGGTCGCAGCCATGCCGATTGCGGGGGCGTCAACGGCCTGGGCGCAGAATTCGAATGGCAATTTGGCTTTAAGCTTGGGGCTGGTACTGTTTTCCACGATGCTCAGTCCTATCGTCACGCCCGTAGCGCTTCAGGTGTTCGGGGAAATGGCCGCCGATGAGTATGAGGTGATTCTGCAAGGACTGGCAGGATACGGGTCGATAGCGTTCCTCGGTCTCTGGGTTGTATTGCCCGCAGTGCTTGGCCTGCTCGTGCGATTCATGGTGCATGAAACTTGGCTTGACGGCGTCATGCCCTACATCAAAGTGATTAATTCCATTGATTTGTTGCTGTTGAATTACTCGAATGCATCGGTATCCCTTCCCAAAGCTATTGCTGATCGTGATGTGGACTTCCTCCTCGTGACTTTCGGAATTACGACCGGGTTGTGCATTATAGCCTTCGCTTCGGGCTATTGGCTCAGCCGACTGTTTAAGTTGGACGAGGCTGAGCGCATGTCGCTCATGTACGGACTCGGAATGAACAATAACGGCACCGGCCTGGTCCTGGCGTCTCTCACTCTGTCGTCTTACCCGCGCGTTATGGTCCCAATCATTCTCTATAACGTGGCTCAGCACGTCGTCGCAGGAATTGTGCATGAATTTACCGATAAGCCGTCCGCAAATAGAAGGTCCAAAAGTGGATAGGCGACCGTCCAGGGATAAGTCAGCACAACATGGGGGCGGGTGTGGGGATCTCGCGGGCTGCGGGGCTGGATCGGACGCTGGCGACGTGATTATTTTTAGTATGCGGCAGCTCCGAAACGAACCCCTGTCAGCCTACAGTTTGATGGTGGCTAGCCGCAGCCGCCATGGGGATTTGCTTCGTCAGAGTGAGAGACTCGCTGTCCTCCTCTAGAACGGGTGTAATAGCAAGGTCCTTATACTCCCGCTGATGAGGATCCTTTTTGACAAGGTTGCGCAGGCGGTAGAGTTTCCAAAGCAAAAAAGCCCATCGCATAGTCTTTGAGCTAATCTCCCAAGCCTGACGCGGGTAAAAAATGAAGGGATTTTCCAGGGCTAACCCCGATCGGCGCGAGGTTCTCACTTTCCGCCGAAAGAGTCCGCCTTGGAGTGGATGGATGCCTTCGATGGTCACAAAGCCGGTGAACCAGAATAGCGCCATCATGGTTTTACTCATCCGTTGACTGGTGGCGGCCTCGCGGCGCAAAACAGTTTCGATATGCTCCCAAGAAAAATAGTTTCGCCAAGCCTGATGGTAGGCGGATTCCCACTCCGTCTTAGACATCCGTGGGTGAGCGGTCGTTACATGCTCCAGATCATACTTATTTAAATCAGGGTCCATCCAGACCCCGCGCAATGCGAGATTGCGGTGGTCCTCGCACCCTGGAAGCGGGGTGAGAAAGAAAAATTCCAGGAGGTCGATCGGGAGCTCTTTTTTGATGATCTCGATATCGCGCGCGATGGACTCCGGTGTATCAGTGGGGAAGCCCAGTATATATCCCACGTAGGTCTGGCAGCTGGGCGGTTCCTTCCACGCCTGCAGCATGCTCCGGTATTCCCATATCTTGTTCTGCCGCTTTTTGGCCCCGACCAGAGATTCAGGATGAATATTCTCCAGTCCGATGAACACATTTCGGACGCCGGCGCGTTTGGCTTTCTCGATAAAACGCGGGATCTTGTGACATTGGGTGTCCACTTGAATGGTGGACGAGACATTCAGCTTTTCCTGCTCCCGAAGTTCTATCAGTTTGTCGAAGATCGGCTCCCAATCCTTATTTCTGGCGAAATCGTCGTCGGTAATGAAAAACCTCTTGATACCTTGCTGATAGCTCGCCCGAATCAAGCCGGCGATATCCTCCGGACTTCGTCGCCTGGATTTTTGTCCCTGGACGTTAATGATCGTGCAGAAGCTGCATTGGAAGGGGCAGCCGCGCCCGGCATCAAAGCTGGAATATTCACCAAAATTATTGCGAACCTTGCTGTAGGGCAAGGAGGGCATTGGGGCGCCCTCCAAGGAGGGAAGGTCCTTCAGGAAGTTATAGATGGGCTTTAACTTTCCTTCGAATGCGTCACGCAGCATCTCGTCGAGGTGCTCTTCCGCCTCCCCTGCAAAGATCGTAACGCCTTTGTTCAGGGCATCCTGTATTTCGGCCGGAGTCTCTGGAAGCATGGCGAGGCACCCACTCACGTGGAATCCACCCATGACAACGGGAATCTCCGCGGCACGGAAAGCGGTCGCCAAGTCCATAGCGCGTGGGAATTGATTCGTCTGGACCCCAACCAGCCCGACCATGCCGGTTCCGGCCTTCTTGAGTTCTCCAATGATCTGCGTAACAGGAATGATGGTATTGGTTTCGTCGTAGGTCTCCACGGAGATCGTCACGTCGTCTCCCAAAACCCGACGTCTGGCGCAGTCCAAGGTCAGGCCGTTCATCAGGGCAAGAGTGTTGGAGGGAACGACAGAACGATACCACTGGATGACATACCCCGTGTCATCGTAACGGGAGGGCTTGATCAGGATGACGCGGAACGTTTTTGATGTGGTCACAGTGACCTCAAGACTTTGGATTGAGTTGATAGCCAACGTTGGGGCGAACTATATAGGAAATGATTAGATGGCGGCAAGAGGGGAGTAAGAAATTCATGGGGTTAGGATCTCTATTCGCGGATTAGGTTCCGTGGCGGGGCGGAATCGGGCGATGCTGCTGAGCATAAATCCTATAGTTTGACACCCTCATGGACACGGAGTAGCCTGTGCCCTTTCTCTCTTGGACACTGTCGCCGTGGCCACTCAGCGTAACGCGGTATGAGCGGCTAACGGAAGGTTTTCTGACCGGAGACCGGATCGGAAATGGATCCGAATGAGGAGAGACAAGATGGCTAAACTAGTTTTCGGAGCTGCACTCCTATTTGCTTTCGTCGACGTATCCGTGCCCGTGTACGCCCAGAGCGTCTATCTCCAAGTCTGCAACGCGGGCAAAGTGGACATTGACGTGTTCGTCTCACGGGCGGGCAACGTCTCCAGCTCGCACGTCGGCTCCGCTGATTGCGCGACCGTCGCCGAGAGCGCGGGCGCAATGGGAGCGGCGTATGTGGGACTTGCGCTTGTCGATGCCCGCGGACAGTGGGGAGCCGCTCGGAGGCTCGACCTCCTTCCCGCACTCGGTGACGGCGTCTTGAGCAGGGCGACCCAGAACGTAAATGTCCGGCACGGGAACGCGAACGTTCCTTTGTCGACGCAGTTGTTGTTCCGCCCTCGCGTCCCCACCTGCAACACCTCTCAGACATCTTCACAAGCGGCGAGTCTGCCCTTGAACGCGACCTCCGCTCAGAGAAACGCGGCTGCTGCTGCGGACTTGAACAGACCTGCGGCGCAGACGACCTGCGAAACGTTGGGCTACACGCTGAACGTTGAAGGGTATGCTGACACCGGCGAGATCACCTTCAAGAAGGAATGCGACCCGTGCGACAAAAAAGCGGAAGCGAACCTTACGCCCGAGGAGCGGGCCGCCAGGCAGAGACAGGAAGCTGCGGTGAATCAGGCGATCGGAGGGTTGACCGGATTGGGGCCCGCGGGCGCATTCTTTGGGAGCGTTGTGCAGCGGCAGAACCAGGAAGCGGCGGACGAGCGCTCAGCGCGTGAATCCCGCCTCTCGCCGACACGGCGAATGGACTGGAGTGATCTCCTCACGGCTCTGAGAACAAAGCCGCAATCCGTGGGAATGTGGGCGGTGATACCCAGGAACCTCGTGATGCGCGGGACGGTGTCGAGCGTCGAAGTGTCCAAGGACACGTTTGAACCCGCCATCGAGTGGGTGGACGTCGCCTTTCGCGAATCACCGGTCATCGATGTGGGCCCGAACAGGAGACCGTACTCCGCGTTCAACATGTGCACGTCAGATCGGGCGATATTTCGGGAGGTGTTTGGCCCCGACTTCATGACCAGCATGATTGGCAAGACGGTCGAAATCGAAGGTGAAACCCAGGGAGCTGTCTGCCGGGGCCTGATGAGCAGTATCCGCGTGACCCTAGCACACCAGGTGCGCCCGGTTCAATCCGCTCGGTTTGAGCCTGGGACGGTGCCAAAATTCGTTCCGCCTACACCGGAACCACCTAAGCTCACACCCGAGCAGGTGGAAGCCTTGCGCGTTCGTCAGGAGAAAGAGGCCGACGATGCGAACAAGTATATTCAGAAAATACAAGAGGACAGTCGGAAGCAAGCTGCTTGCGCGGAACAATCGGATGAATTCGCGAAGACTCACTCCGACCTCTTCGAGAGAAGAAAGGAAAACTGCGATTGCTTGAAAGCTAATGGGGTCAAAGTACCATGGTGCCGGTAGTTCGAACTTGGAATGAGAAATCGGTGGCAGGAACAGTTCTCTTTCGCGGCAGACCAATGTCGGTGCCATTGGTGAAATGAAATCCAAGGGGTCTGACCTCTGAGATCCCACCTCAGTCAGTGAGGCGATCATGAACGCAACCAAGATATTGGCAGCGATGCTCTGGCCGGCTACTCCACGCAGGTTGCGAGCAAGTAAGTCCTGTGTCCCCGGGCGCACCGGGCCAGAGCACCGCTTTGGGCGAGTTGACTTCTACACCGACAACCAAGTGATGCGCCAGGCCGTTCCAAGTGCCACCAACCCGTCCTCGAACCGCTGACGGGAAACGAGAGGGTCGTTGCTTGATCCTTAGACGGAGGTCGCCATGACTCAGTCTATGTGGCTTCTCGGCTCCGTAGCCAGGCTCCCGCGCCGACTTGTCCTTTTGGCTGCGCTCCTTCTATTAGCAATCCCTGTCACCGCGCAATTGAGCTCTTGGCCGCCTTGTGGGGCTTCGGGTGAACGGATTTGTTACGATCCCAATCTCATCAATAAGCTCTACAATGGCGATTTCCCGCACATCAGCGATAACAATTTTGGCCGGATGGATTTGGAAGCTGTGCTCATGGCGTTTCGAACGGACGCGAAGGCAGGAAAAGACAAGTGTCCGGTGCTGGGGGACAGCGAATCCGGCGGTCAAACGATGGACACGTTTCTGAAATATATTCGGTACTTGAATACGGACAGGCAGACCGGCACATTCCCGAGTGCTCAGTTCATGATGTTGAGCGTGCTGAGCGGTCCTGTCGACTTTCCAGGCGTATGGGCGTTGGACCCGAATATGTTAGCTCTGGCACTGGAGATCAGTGAACAGGGTTGCAAGAGCGCGCGGGTCCAAAAGATCCGCGAGAATCTCATCAAGCTTCTGGAGCAGCGCATTGCTTGGTACGCGATCAAGGATCACAGCAAAGAGATTGGTCTGCAGAAGCAATCCATTGGTGTCGTCACCGAACAAGTCTGGCAGGCTGCGGTCTCGAACGATGTGTCGCTCGCCGTGCAGGAGCAGGCGCTCCGCCAGATTCGCGATCTCGAGGCGCGGGGCGCGCAGTTGTACGACTGCGAGTATGGCCCCACCAATCCGGACAGCACCGGCTCCGAAACGGTGACGTTCTGGTACAAGGATGTGCCCATCCCGATGGCGGACTTTCTGAAGGTATCGCGCAAGCATCCGTTGGCCAAATTTGGCGACCGAGCCGTCACGACGTGCCCAGTGACGCTCGCGGATGCGCGCCAGACTTTCACCACGTCGCGGCAGGTGGGCTTGAACCGGGTCGATCAATCTGCCTTGCCACGAGCCGAGATCCCCCTGAACCGAATCATGGGAACGAACTATCCTGTGTACCAGAACGTCAAAAAAAGCTGGACCGCCTATCAGTCCACGCACGATCCTTGCGATCAACAGCAGGCAATCTCGGGGAAAGATCAATTGCTGGGCGGCCCGTCCGGTTACGAGACCGCCTGCGAGAAGATGAAACTGGCCGGTCAGCCTCCCAACAATGTTCACTGCCAGATCGCCCAGCAATTGGCGGACGAATTTCGCGATATTCCCGATGCTCCAGAAGCAAAAGACCCTAAGAGGCGTCCAGGCGGCAACTGTGCGGATGACTTCAAGAAGCTATTCGATCCCTATTGCCAGATGAAGCGATAGTGTAGCCCCGTCTGCATCAGTGGGGAGGAGCACACGATGTCAGGAACAGGTTCGGTTCACAGGCGATAACGAGAGGTCCTGGGCCGGCGGTAAGGTAGTCGGAAAAGGAGGCTCCTTTGTGTGGGCTCGAGTGCAGTTTGTGTAACTAATTCCGCCTCTGAGCAGAATCGGCAGGCGCGATGCTCGGATAGGTTCTTTGCTTTCTCGGCGGATGCGATTGAGTGCCGGCAACTCCGGCGAAGTGCATTCTTTGTTGTGGGCGCTGATTCAGCGGTCTGAAGAGCGCGCAGGTAGCTGCGTCTTGCAGTGCTGTTGACGCCACCACAGAAGGCCGGCCAAGCCGGTCACAAACAAGAGCCACGTTGAAGGCTCAGGCACCGATGGAGCGCCAACATAACCTTGCACGATATCATTTGCGCAGATAGCGGATGCAAACTCGACATCTAGTCCAGAGGATAGATCTGTGAGAAAGCTTCCACTGGGCGTAAAATTCAAGCTCGAGAGCACTTCATACCCCCCAATGTTTGATGTAGAGACAGTGCCGTCGCCTATCACCACCGCACCCGTTGGGTTGATTCCCACCGGTGTATTGGTTCGATATGTCAGGCCGCTACTGCCAAGATAGTCATCGGAGCTTCGAGTTCCAAGAATTGAGTACAACTTGCCCGCAAGCAATCCATCGTGTGAGACAAGCGCAACGCCGTATCGATAGGATCCACTCACCGAGAAAAGGAGATCGCCGGCTTGTATCACACTACCAGCAAAGGTGTAGGGCGCGAGGCTGGCGTCTCCGAAGTTATAATTGAATCTGATTCCCGCCGTCACGCCACTGGCGCCTAACTGCGTGAAGGTCAGAGACTCAATATCAAAGCCGCCTAAGGCGCCGATGACGTCCCCGTTGCTGCTCCCGGGATTGTTTTGCCCTCCATACGGGTCGGTAATAGTGACCGGCAAAGCATAAGCAAGCTGCACGCTTATGCACCCGAGGAAGAAGCTCCACAACACCTGACGCAACATACGCATACACGGTACCCCCATAGTTAAATCTAACTAAGGGAATGCAATACCGGAGCCTTATTCGTTACCCAGCGGATTTATTGAGAATCAGTAAGAACATGGAAGGGGAGATGGCGCCTAATCCGACAGTTCTTAAAGAGCAGCGCTGTCAAAAGTGGGCGTTCATGGCCAGCCCTGTCCAAAATACGGACCGGATGACCACTAACGTCAGTAAAAGGCACTGTCAAATTTTCTGACACTGATGCCTTCGGGTGGGTGCTAGCGTTATGGACAGTTGGAGCCGCTTAAACCACTACGCTGCTAGCGGAGGCAACTTAGGCTCGAGGTCCAAACATCTTGAACTGTTCATCCCAAATCAAACGAGTCGTTTTGCCAGGGGTGACCCCTTCCTGTTGCAAGATCTTGTTTGCTGTCTCCCAGGCTTTCTCAATCGCCATGGCGCGCGATCCATACCTAACTCCATCGGGCGGGAGTTCTCGCAGGACTGAGTGTTCATTAGGATGAGGGTGGTCGACCACCATGAAGCGGCCCTCAGCTTGCCAGTAATATTGGTCAATGACGGTTGGATGCAGCAGAATCAAGCCTGTTTTGTAAGCCGTCTGAGAAGGATCTGATCGAGCCGCCTGCGCACCACTGGTAAACGCATCTCGAATGGAGCTGTTGCCGATAGTTGCCGTCTGGGTATTATTGATGTGGGCGTTCCTTGCATTCTGAATCGTCTCGAACGCCTGTTGGGCGCCTTGCAGATTCCCAGACTGAAGGGCCTGAGCAAGGTCTGTAAACGCGTCGCGCACACTCGATCCCGATATCTGTCTTTCACTGCTGGAATCGTTGTTCTGAACGTGGCTGTGCGAGGATATTTCGGTAACGGTCATGGTTTCTCCTTTCCTGCGATCAGAGATGCAGACTGATCTTCCTAGTTCGCATTCGCGAGCGTTCGACTTTCCTTGTACAAGCAATTTGAGAGCCAGTTGATGTCTCGGCGTTCTCCTTGATTTCTCCGTGGCTTCCAACCTTCATGTCGCCGACCGCAGAGTTCAATCCGGCAAATGCTGCCCAGTAAAGGAAAATGTGGATTGCAGAATGGATTCAGGTTTTGAGGATCAAGCTGGCGCGCGCTATTTTCGAGTAGGGTGAGGGCTGGATGGCTATGGGAATGGGTTAGGCGGATTGGGTTTAGTTGGGGATGGGTCACTTCTATTGTGGAGTAATCCCCCTAAGTGGGTTATTGTTCAACGAGAGCCGCTAGACTCCAAATAATGCGAGCCCCGCGAAGTTGTATCAACTCGGTTTTGCCAGGAGGCATCTATGACCCTGTACCTCTCCTCACTGATGGTGCTGGCATGAAATGGACGGGTCTGTACCTTATCGGTTACGTGATTTTCATAGCCGGCGTTCTCATGGCGCTCTGGAAAACCGGTGTTCTTGCGTCAGTCGGTGCGTTTTGGACGTGCGTGGGCGTTGTCATCGCGATCGGTCTGGGGATAATGTTTGCCGTCGCCAATAGCGGCGTGAAGGAAAACATTCAGATTGACAAGGGATGACCGCGACAGGACATGCTGAACCCCGGGCGAGATTTAGTGGGGCGGGCCTGTTTCGTTGACGAGTTTCGGGCTGCGGGGCTGAATCGGGCGCGCGCGACGCTGAGTCTTAAAATTTGACATCATCTTCCATGCTAAGTAGCCTGATATGTATACTTCAAACCTCTACGTTTTTCGGCCTAGGGCTTTCACTGACGATTGATGCTTATCCATAGAAAATCGCCCGAATGCGTTACGGTGTCTTTTCGAGCTATCTGTAAAACCCAAGCTACCTCAGTTTGCATGATTTGGCTCTTCATATGCCTAGCAAGCGGCTCGCTATTCTCTCCGCTCGCTTCCGCTGCTGAGGAGCAGAAAGCCCCCTTAGCAGGCGAGCCATTTCGCATGGAAGTGGAGGGGCGACAGATTGATGTTCCTGCTCGCGATCGGCGGAGCCAGACTGCCTTCGATGTTGGCGTGCTACTGATTCCACAAGGGCCGCGCACGCAGCAAGTCCTGCCCTATGGCTCATTCTTCGTGTGGCGGAACGAGGACACCCGGCGTTTTCGGGGCACATTCGCAGGTTTGTATAACGACGTCCGGTACAATGTCGGATCGCAGCGGGCGCACGGCTGGGAGGCGGTCTTCACGTTCAATAATTATATCGTGCCCTTCGGTCGCTATGAAGACGTCGAAGGCCGGGCCATCACAGACGTCGAACTTGAATGGAACTCTGTTTACGCGGGGATTGGGATTGGCTATCGAAAGCCACTGCCCCCCGGGCATCAAGACAGTGCTCTCGAAATGGCCCTGACCTATGAACCGGGCTACCTGTGGTTCCGCCGACACACACACACGTCCCCCCAATTCATCCTCCCCAGCGATACCTATGAGGGTCGCGTGCATTTCCGCCTGCGTACCGACATGTTGGACCGCAATTTTATGGAATTGGCGCACAGCGGAGTGTCATTTGGGGGCGATCTCTTATCCGGGCATCGGACGCATTGGCAGCAGTGGGGCGGAGTGGTCTTCGACTCCCCCAACGTTAGCAAGGAACGGGATTACCTTGCGGGGAGTGTGTACGCGGTGGCGGCCGGTGGCGTGCCGTTTGTAGCCAGTGACCGGCACCGCCTCATCGCATCGGCCTACGGCGGGATCGGGGAACACCTGGACCGCTTTTCCGCGTTCCGATTGCCCGGCAGACCGAAAGGATATGAATGGGATGCCATTTCACGGCCCATGTTGCCTGGCGTGGCCTTCAATGAACTGTTTCCTTCAAAATATGTCATTACCGATCTGACCTACCGCTACGGAGTGAACTTAGCTCTCTATCCTTATATCCGTGGAACCTATGCAGTCGTGGAACGACCACGCTTTGCAAACAACGGAACTATCAAAATGCAGATGGATCCCCTTCCTGCCGTAGGTGGCGGCGTCATCACCAGAGGGCCTTGGCGAACACAGGTCGAACTGAACTACACCTACAATTTCGGAATATTTCGAAGTACGGACAGTGGACCCCAAATGGGAGGGCATGGCATCTTCATCTCTTTTTCCAGAGGGATCTCTTGGTTCAAAGGATCGTCGAAGTCGGAGTCCCCAAAGACTCCCGCGGAGATAGCCCCAGCGCCGGCGGTAGACGAAGCACCGGCTAGTATCATTAAGTAGGTTTCATTCTTTCTTATAAGTTCCTATTTACCTGCACGTTGGTAAGGAGACCCCAGCTTTAGGGGTCTCAAAGCCCGCCCTTTGGTTGTGTACACTAGGTAAAGAGTGATGTTTTTTCCGGCAGGACGTCAAAGGATGTAGACGATATGAATGTCCATCCATGGGTCCTGGATCTGAGGGACGCGCTCGATGTTGCCCTCTGCGGCGGCAAGGCCGCGAAACTTGCCCAATTGCTGCGCGCGGGCTATCGCGTTCCCGACGGGTTCTGCCTAACCATGGAGTTCTACCGCCTATGCCTAGAGGGGCAGTCGGCTCAACTGGAGCAGGTTGCCTGGCGAATGGTATCGGAAGTTGAGATTGGCCATCGCGATGGCGACGGAAACGGCATCGGCAACCTTCTGTCCATGACACGTCGAGAGATCGAGATGGTACGTGTGCCGACTGAGATGGCGGACAACGTGCGCAACGCGCTTGACCGATTGAGGACTCTGCGATCAGGAGAGATGACTCCTCTTGTCGTCCGCTCATCAGCGATCGATGAAGATCAGGCGCAAGCGGCTCACGCGGGTATTTATAAGACTTTCGTGGGTGTTCGCGATGATCCGGATGAGGTGCTCGCGAAGGTAAAGGCATGCTGGGCGACGCTCTGGACAGAGGAGGCCTGGGCATATAAACGAGGCGTTGGGCTTGCTGAGGCCGAGATGGGGATGGCGGTGGTGGTGCAGCCTCTGATCCGGGCAAAATGCGCCGGGGTGGCGTTCTCAATCGATCCGATCAGCGGGGACGAACAGACTTCCATCATCAACGCCGCGTGGGGACACGGTGGGTCGGTCGTCGATGGGACGGTGGTTCCGAACGAATACACGATCAGATGGCAAAGCAAGGGCACAGAGGCGATGCCGCTTCTGCACAGCCAGCGGGAGGGAACTCAGCAGGAAATGACGGTGTGGCGCGATGGCCGCGTGATGACGCTTCCCGTGCCGGAATCCGACCGGAAGCGTCCTGTATTGACAGAGCCGCAGGCACTGACTGTCGCCAGGGTCGTCAAGGACATCGAACGCACATTGGGATTTCCCGCGGATGTGGAATGGGCATTCGATGAAGAAGAAACCCTCTGGATTACGCAGGCTCGTCCGATCAGCGCACTAAGCAGCCACCCCAAGAATGAAAAGACCGACCCAACGCTGTGGACTCGGGCCAATCTGAAAGAGATCCTCCCCGAGCAGCCGAGTCCGCTCGCGCTTTCGTCTGTGAGTGTATTCGTCGATCGAATGTTCCGCTCCTATCATCAATCTCAAGGTTATCAGCTTCCTGAAGATGCACGCTACGTCAAAGTCTTCCATGGCCGGCCTTATCTCAATCTCTCACTCATGCAGCAGATGGTGGCAGCGCGCGGCGGCGACCCCGGTATGGTTCCCAGAATAATCGGCGGGACGGAGGAGAACTCGCAGACCGCTAAGACACATTCGGACCCAAAGGTCCCTTCCGGGTGGCAATTAGTCCGAGTGGGCGGCGAGCTTCTGACTACCATTTTCTGGACCCCACTGAAGGCCAAATGGATCTTCCGTCGAATCAGAAAAGAGATGGCTCGTCTCGCTCGGGTGAACGTGGAATCACTTTCGGACCAGGCGTTGCATGCGCATATGGAGCGCTTCCAGGCAACCATGGGGAGTGAGGACGTACTGCGGGCTATTCAGGACGTAACATCGTCGGAGGCACGCGCCTATGTCGTGCTGGAACGCCTCCTCGCGGCTTGGATGGAGGGGCATCCGCCTAACTTGCTGACTCGCTTGGTCACTGGCATTGGGACCCTTCCCAATGCTCGCATGAGCTACCGGCTCATGTCCTTGGGGGCCACGGCCAGGAAAGAGCCCCAGGTGCGCGCCTACTTTTCCCAAGACCATGACTTGGCGCAGACCTTCCGTCGCGCGCTGGTGGGGACTCGCTTTCTCAAAGGCTTCGATCAGTTCCTCCATGAATTCGGGCATCGGGCACAGTTTGAATCCGACGCGATGTCTGCGCGGTTCGCTGAAGACCCCACGCCGTTGCTCCGGATTATCCAGTCTTATGTGCGAGCGCCCAGGATCGAAGATCCTCAACGACATGAGGCGTCTCGACAGCGTTTGCGGCAACAAGCGGAACAGGAAGTCTCTCAGGCTCTGACACAAGGGCGAAGCCGTATTGTGTTTATCCTCTGCTGGGGGGCATTTTCGATCATGTACACGGCGTTGCAGCGGCTGCTTTCCTTGCGTGATGAAAACCGCGACGTCACGACGCTCTTGTCAGCTCACCTGCGGCGCGTCGCCTTGGAGATCGGCAAACGAGCCGTCCGCAGAAATGCGCTGGCGACACAAGAAGACATCTTCATGCTCACCTGGAATGAACTACCGCTGATTCTGAATGATGTGAAGGCGCCATCGGATTGGCGGAGGGTGGTACAGGCTCGCCTCCAGGAACGCGAACGAGACGCCGGATGCGAGGCGCCGGATTTGCTCAGAGAGGGCCGGTCAGGAGACGTGCTCGCGGAGGACGATGCCGAAAACCATCCGGAGCACGGCGGAGGCAAGCGGTCTCTCTATGGGGTCGGCGTGAGCTCGGGCACCGTGACCGGGAAGATTAAAGTGGTGCATTCAGAACGCGAAGTCCCTCAGTTGGATGGCAGCGAGATCCTTGTCGTCGTTGTGATGGATCCCGCCTTGACCCCGCTATTTCCGCTGCTTCGCGGCATGATTGCGGAAATGGGCGGCCTTCTATCTCACGCCTCAATCTTAGCCCGAGAATATGGGCTGCCCGCCGTGGTGAATGTTCATGGCGCAACCCAGAAACTTCATGACGGCGACAAGGTCGAACTTAACGGAAGCACCGGTACAATCTGCGTGCTGGAGCAGGCGCGCACTGAGCCTGTGGCGGCGACCGGTTGACGCATTTTCTATAATGGTCCTCTCGCCGCGTTTCCTGTTTTAGCGAAAACATTCTTTTAGGCCGACCATGAACGACGGACCGAAAAACAAATCGGCACAAGCTTCCTGGCCCCGCACGGTGACCTCGCTGCTGTTTGTGGTCGGGTTAGTGTCGCTCGTGGTGCTTCTTTGGCGGATGGGACTCGGGGAGATTACGACGCAGTTAATAGCGGTAGGCTGGAAGCTGCCTTTGGTCGTTCTCCCTTATATCGTGGTGGCGATATTCGATGCACTAGGCTGGTGGTTTGCCTTTCCCTCTGGACCCTATCCCTTTGGCTTCTTCGACCTGTTTCGACTGCGATTAGCCGCCAAGGCGATCAATGACGTCACTCCGGCGTTCTCGATGGCCGGCGAACTGGCGAAGGTGCATGTCCTTCGGCTACGAGGAATCGATGGGGCGATGGCAATGACGTCGGTGGTGGCTGCCAAGACCACCATGACGCTGTCTGAACTCTGGTTCCTCTTCATCGGGCTGCTGCTAGTTCCTCTGAAGGTGCCGGCCGCAGGGGTGTTGTTCCCGGGGGTATGGATCGGTCTGCTTGTCGCGGGTCTTGGGATTGCGGGAATGATTCTGTGGCAGCGGAACGGGTTCTTTCGCCCCTTCATCAGACTGTACCAGCGAATCGGATTGCCGAGGAGGTTTATCAAACGACATCGGGAAGTGATGGACTCGACTGACGACATGCTGGCGCAGTACATGCGAGAGTCCTCCGTAGACTTCTGGTTGTCCTCTTTGATGCATCTCATCGGATGGCTGGCCGGAGGCCTGGAAGTCTGGATCATCCTAGCGTGCATGGGAGTCTATATTGATTTGGGAACGGCGATCGTCGTCGAGGCGCTGTTGGTCATTGTGCAAGGGATGACCGGCTTTATGCCGGCAAATCTAGGAGCCTTGGAGGGGGGAGCCGTGGGGATTTTCTTATGGATCGGCCTGACTCCCCAAAGCGCACTCGCCTTTATGCTGCTGCGGCGCCTCCGCCAGGTTATGTGGATTGGAGCAGGGTTCGCGATCCTCGGCCGCCTAGCCCACGGCGAGCCTGCTCCTGCCCCTGACGTCAGCCTTCGGTGCGGGAAAATTTGAACGACGGTAGAGAGTCTTTGTATTGAAGGAGAAAAGTAGTCACGACGATGCCGATGAAGGCTCCGGCGAGAACATCCGACACGTAGTGGCGGTCGAGATAGAGCCGGCCGAATGAGATGCAGGCTGCCAGCAGATAGAGCGGCCACCGCAGTCTGGGATAGAAATAGGCGAACGCGCAGGCGACAGCAAACACCGAGGTTGCATGGCCGGAAGGAAAGGAATCAAACTCCGGAGTGTAGGAGGGTCCGATGGGCAGCATGCTCATGGTCCCGGCATTGGGCCGCGGGCGCCCCACCAAATGCTTGAGCGCGAATTCGATTGAACCGGCGACCAGGAACGTCCACGACGCAAACCATGCGGCCTGATGAAGCCGGGGTCGCTCAGCCCACCATCCAAGTGCCCACAACGCCATAGTTACCACGAGTAAAGTCATACCGTATCCGATGGGATTTACCACCCCGATGAACATGTCCACCGGAGGCATCTTCCACGAGGGAGACCAGGTATGGACGTGTTGATCAACCAGAAAAGCAGTGGCTGGCAGGCCGAGACCCACCGCCATTGCCTGTAGATATCTGGATCCCGAACGGGAACAAACCTGGACTTTAAAACGCTTCACAAACGACCTCTGTTGTAATAATATGCCTCAAAAGAAGGGTGCTTTCAATTAGTAGTTCTGCGTATGCCATTATCTCGGAATGCATTGACAATACAGATGAATACTTGCGACCTTGCAATACCTTAAGGGTAACGAAATATTTGTGACTAATATCGATGATCGAATAGCATCCTGCGTCGCTTTACAAGGAGGCTGGCATGATCAGGAAGAGCATGCTTTTAGTTGTCGCGGGGCTAGTAATGGCCCTTGCGTCATTCGGTTGCGGCAAATCCGAGTCCGGCGGACCTGGCGGCGCTGCTGCGCAAGTTTCAGGACTGGGGCGGGAGGCGCAGAACGCCGCGCTCGCGGAAGTCATGAAGCACTGGGTGAAAGCGCCGGAAGGCTGGATTACAGCGCGAAACACCGGGAGCTCGTTTGCCCCCATTGAGTTTCTCAGGCAAGCGCGTGAGGTCACGGTAGAAGGCGTTCGTGAGTACGACCTGACCGATTCCGATCGGTTGAATGGATTCGAGTGGGCAGGGGAGGTGTCGTTTAAGCAAACGCCGTGTCGTGAGGCCGGGGATCAGGGGATAGTCTTGGATGGCATGGCCGGGATAAGCGTCTTTAGGCAACGCGGCCGCTGGAGTCAGTGGATCGAGTTTCAGCCGGAGGCTGTGAAGGTCCAAAAGGTGAAGGGTAAGTGGCAAGTGCATCAGGACACGTGGCTCCTGCGCGGGACACCTCCCACCGCAGCCGACTTTGCAAAGGCCGGTGTGAAGTAGACGGGTGCGGCAGCAGGAAGGGGATAGGCTGCTTATTTCAGGACGGGAGCGGGTGTGACTATCGTAGAGACTAGTTCTTCTGTTTCTCAGAGCTCTGAGAAGACTGTTTCTCCGAGTCTTTCTTAGTAATCTTCTTGAATGTATCAACAATGGCCGGCCCGATCTTTGGAATCTCCTTCTCAATATTCTGTTCGGCTCTTTTCAAACCGCTCCAGAGGTCATCTACGGTAATCCCTTTGCTGCTGTCCGTCTTCTGAGTATCGGCAGGATCCGATGCACCTCCTGTCACAGGATTCAGCGCTAGTATCAGAATCCCCATGAGTATAGCTGTTGTGCGCAAATTCCACCTTCCTTTCTCATTCTGGCTATTACAACACCTACATTATAGCACGTATGCTCCGGTCCTCCTATAGAGAGGAATGTGTGGCCGCTAAGTTGGCGCATCTCCAAACCAGGGGCAATGTTGCAATGAGAGATAAACGGGAACTGCTTTCTAGAAATGGTCGGGCCTGCCGAATCGAGAGACCGAGAAAGGGATGGAGAGTCTTTCCTTGGATCATCGAGCAATTTCTTAGAGCAGGTTTCGCTCTTCAATCCGATCCGGAAAGTCCGAGATAATGCCGTCCACTCTCAGCGCGCGGGCGCGGGCGATGTCCGCAGGCTCATTGACCGTGTAGGTAAAGACTTGAAGGTCGGCGTGGTGCAATGCCTGTACAAATGGAGCGGTCAGACAGCCGAAGGCCAGGCCGACATGAGTGGCCTTTGAGTCGATGGCAAAGGCCGTTGGATGAACAGGAACAGCCTCCAAGAGCGCCATGGTCTGCGCACCCGGATCGGTCTCGTGGATACGCAACAGCTCAGCATGAAAAAATGACGCATACATCAGAACGCCCGTGGCCCTACATGTGCGCACTTCAGTCCATACCTGCTCGGCCAGCCCTTCCGCCTTGAGTTCGAGAAGCAAGCCGACGTGGCCCGCGGCCGCTTTCAGTGCCTCGCGAAGCGTCGGTATCCGCAGATCGTTCGCGATGGTCAGCCTTCCGAGCTCGGAGAGTGTCAGCTCGGCGACCGCTCCATGACCGTCTGTGGTCCGATCGACGCCTTCATCGTGGATGATCACCAGATGGCCATCGAGTGAGCGGCGTACGTCCAGCTCCACGAGGTCAGCGCCAAGCGCGATGGCCTTTTCAATAGCTTGAACTGTGTTCTCGGGTGCATGCCCCGCTGCGCCGCGATGTCCGATGCGTACCATCCAAATCGCCCGCCCGTAGGTGGTTACCTGACTCAGAGAAAGGAGTTGGGCTGTCCCACTAGATATTTGAGGGCAAGATGCGTGGGCAGATACACGAGCAAGGGCAGCACCAGCATCACCAAAATGAGGTATACCATCGGCGGTAACACATGCTGTGGCTTAGTGCCAGGTCCAAACGCCCAATTGATATTCTGATCGGGATTGGTAAAGAAGTACGTGGCCAGGAGAATGACCCAGGTAAGAAGCGTTTGCAATAGCCAAGCGCGAGAATCATATCCGAGTCGCCAGACCATCCAGAGAACGAGCCCCGGCAGGACCAGGTGAAAGAGCGAGAGCGCGCGAATGAACACGGGATTGTGAGGATCGAACATGTAATCGGAAAGACCTAGCAGGGTGCGCCGCATTAAGAGATGCCCGAAGAAATCTATGATCCAGGCTGTCTCCAGGACTAATGCGCCGACGGCCATCATACTGGCGATCAGGGCACTGTCCGACCATAAGGCGAGGATAGTTCCAAAAAGGGCGATGTCCGAGAGCCATAAAAAGTTGGCCCAGCCATAATGGATGGCATACGCCGGGATCAGAATACTGATGAATACGGTGGTGAAGATCTTAAGCGGGAATGGGAATTGGGCTGGCATGGTCAACATCGGCTCTAGCGCGTCCAAGTCTAACAGCTTGCCTCCGCGTTGGACACAAGCTCCAGTAAAACCTCCACGGCACAGCCCCGGAGGCGGGATTCCCTCCCCGATACTACTAGTAGGCCCCCTGAGGGGGTTATTGCCCAAGGCAGGGCTGCTTAGGTCCAATTATGAGTGAAAGAAACGTGAAGTTAGATGAAGGGTACAATCTCACTCTCCAAGGAGGTGTCTATGACTCGGTATGCAACCTCTCTGATGGTGCTGGTTCTTTCCATCTTTTTTCTGGCCGGCGGCTACCAAATGGCGCTGAGCGAGGAAGGAGGGGTGAAGGATAAGGCCCTTGACGCCAAGATTACAACATCGGTCAAGACACATCTCGCGACGAACGACCGGCTGAAGACGCTGACCCAGATAAGCGTCAAGACCGTCGACAAGACGGTATATCTTACGGGCGCCGTACCCAGTCAACAAGAAAAGGATATGGCTGAGAAGGTCGCGAGTGGGGTAGAAGACGTTCAAAAGGTCGTGAATAACCTTGAAATTAAACCCTAGCCCGCGCTGACGGCAATAACCTGAGGAGAGGGGGCGGGTCATGCAAGTGACCCGCCCCGCTGGGTTGGCGCGTGTTTGATTTTTATTTGGCTTTGAATGACGACCTTGTTCCCATCCGGATCCTGCACAATCGCCATCCAACAGATGGGTGTCTCGGACGGCTCCAGCCAGTATCGAGTGCCGCGCTTTTTCAACTCGGCATTTGTTTTCTCGAAATCATCCACTTCGAACCCGACTGCGGTTCCCTGATCGCTCGGCGTCCATTTGGGGTTGATATTGGTGATCGCAAATGTCCCGTTCCCGACGGTGTATTCGATCCATTTGCCGCCAGCTATTTCTTCGCTTGGCTTGAGGCCCAGGGTTTCTTCGTAAAAAGCGCGCGCGCGCTTCATGTCCGTCACCGATGTACCAGTAAATGCGATTTCTTTAATCATGGTGTCTATTTACCTCCTGCTGCTTCAGAGCTTTCTGGAGCTTTGCTTTCCTAGCGCTCACATATGGATAGATTTAGGAATCAAAGGCCGATACTTCGGAATGATCTATACCCTGGAAGAGGTACAGCAGATTTAGAGACAGTTTGCTAACAGAGACAGCGTGGAAAAAAGCGGAGTGGGCTTGTGTCTGGTTTTCGGTGTAACCGCGCTCATCGCCCTGTCCGCTCCATCAACAGGGAGTCCAATGAAATTTTCTCTGACCAGTACGTCATTCATTGACGGTGGGACGATTCCGATACAGTACACGTGTAAAGGCACGGACATCTCGCCTCCTTTGCAATGGACGAATCAACCGGCGGGGACGCGCAGTTTTGCCTTGGTAGTCGACGATCCGGACGCGCCGAACGGGACGTGGGTGCATTGGGTGGCCTATGACATCCCGGACGCCGTTCACGAATTTCCGGAAGATATCCCCAAACAGGACAAGCTTCACAAGGGCGGAGTTCAGGGCGTAAATGATTTTAATAAGGTCGGCTACGGTGGTCCGTGCCCGCCTCCAGGCGCACCGCATCGGTATTATTTTCGCCTCTATGCACTCGATAGCACGCTGAACTTAAAGCCGCGCATGAGCAAAGCGCAACTGTTAGAGTCCGTTCATCGACATAATCTGGGCGAAGCCACCTTGATGGGCCGATTCAGCCGGTAAGGGCTCACCTCGTTGCGCCGATCTGGCGTTCTCGGGCCACCGACGATAACAGGCGACCGATTGGCAGCACACTGCTGTTCGCCAGGTTGACAGCATTCTCACCGCGACGTAGCCTGTGTCATTTCTCAAATACGGAAAGTCCCCCGTCAGAAGGAGAAACGCCATGAAGCGTCTAATTCTTCCAGTTCTTGTTGCAGTCATGCTGCTGATCTCCGCCGCTTTCGTTCAGGCAGAAATTCTCGCCATGCTCAACTATGAGAGCAAGCCGGAACAGATGGTGCGCAAGGAAGGACTAGCCATCATCGACGTCGATCCAAAGTCTCCGACCTTTGCGAAGATGCTCATGGACATCCCGCTCCCGCCGGACTTGATAGCCCACCACATCTTTTACAACCGGGACATGAGCAAAGCCTACATTACGGCGCTTGGGAAAAGCATCTTGCATGTCCTTGATCTCCGGCGTTTTCCTTACCGAATGAAGGCCGTAGAAGTGCAGGACTGCAAGGTGGGGGAGGATATCGTGTTCTCTGAAGACAACCGCACGTGGTATCTAACCTGTATGGGATCGAATAATGTAATCATGGGCGATGCCGTTGCCGATAAACCGCTCAAAACGATTGCCGCGCCTCTCCCAGGCCCTCCCTTTATCAGTCACCCGCATGGCATTGGGATTCACGGCGGTATCGATAGAGTTTTGATCACCAGCACGATTATGCCCGGAGACCTCGCGGATGCGGGCGAAACGATCACCGTCCTGGAAGCCAAAAGCGGAAAAGTTCTGTCAACGCACAAGGTCTCGTTGAAGCCATCGCCTTCGAAAGCGGCTCCGGTCGAGGTGATGTTTTCCCCTCAGGCCAATCCTCCGGTCGCCCATATCACGAACATGTTAGAGGGCACGCTGTGGAGTGGGGTGTGGAATCCCCAGACCAAGGATTTTACTTTTCAGCAGCTCGACGACTACGGCCCTCGCGGGCAGGGGGTTGCGCTGGAGATGTTGTATAACCGGAAAGGGGATCGTCTCTATGTCACGACGGCGAAGCCGGGTCATGTGAATGTCTATGACAATAGCGATCCCCGCCATCCCAAGTTCTTGAAGGCCATTCCTGCTGCAGCGGGCGCTCATCATCTTGTTCTCTCTCAAGACGAGCAATATCTCTTCGTCCAAAATAGTCTTCTCAATTTGCCGGGGCTGAGCGACGGCTCGGTTACGGTTATTGATCTTGTAAAGGGGGAACCAGTTGCAAGCGTTGACACGTTAAAAAATCAGGGATTCAACCCGAACTGTATTGTGCTGCTCCCGACCACCCACTAAAAAGGCGAGAGGCCTGATCTTCTGACTAACTCACTGTTTTCAGGTACCAGTCGTTGAAGATCGGACAGTTGGCCTGCAACATTGCGCCCTCATTCAGATTCCATCGGCTTATCAACCCTAAACAGCACAATGCGTCCGCGTGCGATTTGATGCTTGGCAGTTGTACGGCCACGGCCGCTTCCCGGGGATTGATGGGGCGTGCCTCTTGGACAAGATGCTTGAGGAGAGCCTCTTCGGCCCCTTGCCGGAGGGCTTGGCGACAGGCTTGGAAGAATGTGACGAGATGCTCTCCGGCTGTCGAGATGGCGCTCAGAGGATCTCCGGGCAGAGACAGCATGAAGCGGCCGAGCACCTTCAGTACGTAGGGGTGAGTGCCGCCAACTGACAGTACTGCGGTCATCTGATTCGCCGTGAGACGGGCGTTTAGAAGGTTCCCCGCTTCGCCTTGAAGCAGGACCGCAAGGGGCGCATGCCGAATATCTGCGGTCCACCTGTGGTCCAGTACGAAATCATGCCATGCCCGTGCCCCCGCCCATACGGCCGCGTGCGCGAAAGATGCACCGGTAATGATCTCGTGTAGCTGGTCGTTGCGACTTTCCTTGAGGAGATGGTCGCAATTATCAAGCAGCAAGATCGGCGCAGGGCTTGGCCAGGGTCCCACGAAAAGTTGTTTGCGGGTTCCCATATCGCTCAGATCCAGATACAGTGCCACCGGCGTCGCCGAGGAGGCCTCGCGATCTCGATCCACGAGCCATTTCAGATGCAGCAACATGGAGGTCTTCCCAAGCTTGGGTCCTCCATAAAGCAGGATGGACTGGCGCCGAAGGCAGCGGCCGAAGAGATTCTGCGCAAGTCTGGTACGGCCGATGAACTCAGTCGAACCGAAGACCGGTTTTTCGGGGAGCGGATTGTCGAAAGGAGTAGAAATCATGGCGTACCTTATCGTATCGGTCCCCCCTTGTGCTATTGTCGGCTATCGGTTCAGAGGTAGAAGCTCAACCCTTTCGTATGGTGACGGTCTCACAAGATTACTCAGCCTGTGAATCTTCCCCCTGCGCAGTCATCTTTTTTCAAACCCAGTGGCTCTTATCAATATGCTATTCTGTGACGGAAATTCGTGGAGTTTACCTTTTCTCATGGAGGTGTCTATGAGAGTTTTTCTGGTTGCCGCACTTGTACTTTCCTTCGCCTTCGCGGGCTTTTATTCTCCGAGCCAGGCGGGAGAGACTAAAGCCAAGACTGAGGAGATGAAAGGAGAAGTGAAGGCCGATGCGGAAAGAACCAAAGGAGAGGCAAAGGGGTTAAAGGAAGACATTAAAGGAAATGACGTGAAGGCTGACGTCGAACGTGCGAAAGGCAAAGCAAAAGCAAAGGGGCAAAAAGCCAAAGCTAAAGTAAAGGAAGAGAAAGCCAGGGCAGAGTAATCTGCGTCAAGAAAGCCCGTTGATCTTCCGATCAACGGGCTTTCTCTTGCGCGCGCTTGTCATTGTGAGGAATAAAGGCTTTTAGAGTATGGGCAAAGGAACAGGCGAATAAAATAAATGGAATCGGGGTTGAGATATATAAGCTTTTTCGGGAAGCCCTGCGGGAGGAGACACCCATGAAAACCTCACTGCGGCCTGTAATGGGTGGTATCGCGATGTCGATGCTGCTCATCGCCGTCGCGGGGCCGGTTGCTCATGTGGATTTGCTGACGGCTGCGGGGGCACCTACTACGGTGAAAGTTACAAAGAAGCCGGCAGACGTGCAGCATCGTACATTTGACCCCCGGCGACCCCCGCGAGAGATGCCGGAGCTTAAGCCGCCGGAAAACGCCGTTTGCGCCTCTGATTTTCTGTCCAACGCAAACGTCGGCGCGCAGGGCGTCCAGATCGACGCGACGCACGCAAAGCTTACCGTCAATCTCATTGAAGTAACCTTGCAGCTCAACATCACGATTTGGCTGCCGGTGAATCCGCCCAAGACGGTCGTCGAGCACGAGGAAGGCCACCGGCAGATCGCCGAATACTTCTACAAGAACGCCGATGCGATCGCCAGGCGTGTGGCCGAACCGTACCTCGGCAAAACACTCGAGATCAGCGGGCGGGATCTGCGAAAGGCAGCGAGCGTGGCGGTGGACAAGATCGGGGGGGAAATCACCGACGCATATAACAAGGAAATGCAGGTTGAGCTGACGGAGTCGCGGTACGACGCGATCACCGATCACAGCCGCAAGGACATCCCTGTGCCCGACGCGGTCGCGCAGGCGATCCGCGAAACGGCACCCGCCTCATTTCAGCCCACGGCGCCAGCAGGAAAGAAGTAAGGCGCATGGTTTGCTACGGATTGAGGAACCTGCCAGTCAACCCCCTGCCAATCGGACAAACTGCCGCTTCATCGCGTTGACTTGCGCGAGATAGTTCTTGACGTCGTGGTCGCCACACTGCTGGCGGGCGATCAGCCGAAAGCGGCGTTTTGCGTAGGCGTCGCCCACTCCGGCTCCGCACAGGTGAATGACTGCGGCCAGATCCTGCTTCTGCTGGAAAGTGGCACCAGCAATCCGCTGGCGCCTCATCGTGCTTGTGACGCCGCGATCCAGCAGGGCCGCTGTCAGCTCGATGGCGTGGCCAGGAACAACGCGAGTGTAGAGGCTGTTGAACCAGCACGATCGCATGTCGTGCCAGGGACCATCCTCCACCACCACATGGTTGTGGATGCAGTACCGCTTCGCTTCGCGGAACGTTCCGTCCGTGATCTGATACATACCGACGGCGCTCGACGCTGGCTGATACAGCTCGAAGGGATTTCGTGTCAGACGCCAGCGCCAGTATGTCCTGGCCACGGGGTTTCCCGCGCCTTCGACCTGGGCGAGCGCGGCCAGGAGCTCGGGCGTGATAATGGCGGTCGAATGCCTAGTGAAGAGTGGCCCGTACTGCCGCCACGTTTCGTACGGAGTTTTAGCGAGCGTACCGCTCACCGGAAAGAACATCTCGGACGGCTTGCGAATCGCCTGGTACGCCCAGTTGACCGCGGACCAAGCCACCATGATGACAACAGCGCCGACGAGGATCTGGACCACCAACGGTGCCGCCTGCATCGCCCTGAACGCGCGGCGGATGGACCGAACAAAAGGCCGGACGGCCGTGATCTTGAGCCGACGCACGCGCGTCCTTCGCGGAGCAGGCCTAGCGAGACGCCAATGGGATCTGATGGGCATGAGCCTATTATGACTCAGCAAAGGGCTCCAGCAAAACGGTGGCCCTACGTAGGAGAAAAAGGGGACAGGCTACTTTGGTTCGGGTAATGAGTGAGCCGGAGAGAGGAGCTCGTTTTTCGTTCGCGGATCCATGTTCACTGCAAGGCCAACGATGTCAGAGTGGCTTTGCAGGCGTGATTTCCTTTGTCAGGTTTTATCGAGAGTCGCAGATGCGTTACCAGGTCGGCTGATACCGTCCAGTGTTCCCGCTCAAAGGCCGTGTCGGGGGGGCTAAAATTAAACTCTTGCCGCACCACTTCTCGATATGTCTGCCCGCCGTCCTTTGACAGTGATAACGCTAATTCCTGTGTCCGGCTTACGGCCGGCTCCTCGACCTCCAATGTAATCTTATGAATCATTTGCGGAGCGTCAAAAGCCAAGATCAATGTCTGCTCACCTGGCTTCTCCGCGACCCACCGACTTCCCCCTGGTCCTCGCCGGCCATCAAAGACGTTATCGATCGGATGATCAGCGGTTTCCGAGGTCACGAGAACAGTCGCGACCTCTGTTACATTAATTTCCCCGGCTGGGATTGGCGTAACAGCCGGATGCTCGAGGATCTGTTTGCGCAGCATAGGTCCTTTTCTCAACTATCCAGTCACTCGGAAGCTTGGCAATAATGGCGGGAAAAAAGCAATAGTTCGTTAAGCGGGTGAGATAGGCCAATCTTGCTATTAGGAGGCCAGAGTCCAGTTTTTCGGGTGAGGCAATAGGGCAGTTCCTGTGGAAAAGTGCCCCGGTATAGCCCGTCTGCCGGGGCACATCACTAGGCGACAAAGACCCTATTTATGTGTTCCGGGCGCACCGGAACCTGCTTTGGGACTGCCTTCCTTCAGCGGTATCGAAATGAGCATCCCGCCCATCACGTCATTCTGCTTGAAGTCACGCTTCGGACTGTCGGGGTGTGCGTTGTGGCACCCGATGCATGCTTGAGAAATGGCCTTGTCGGCATAGACCGCTTGCAAATACGCATCCGGCCCGTTCATAACCACTTCAGTATAGGGATGATTGGGATCCTTCAGGGTTTCCTGGAGCCCCCTGTTTTCAAACTCGCTCTTCCCCCCATTCCGTTTATTAATCGGCCAGAGGCTGATAAGCCGGTATCCAATCCCGGTTGATGTGTTTCCCACCAATCGGTTTGACTCCTGTAAGAACTGGGCCGGAAGGGGCAGCAGATTCGCGGACTGCCAGTTTTCCGAAGCAGCTACCACGCCCTTCGCCTGCAATCGCTCCACCACGTTGACCGTATAGAATGTTCGGTCAGACTGGAGCACAGCATGCATGTAGTCGGCCACCTTCTCGGCAGGAATCCCTGCCTGAGTGGTGCAGTCCTTTGCTCCCGACGAAATGCCCCAGTACCCCAGCACTGCGATACAGATTGCTGTAGTTGCCCATGCAAAGCTTTGACTTCTCATGATGCCTTCTCCTCTCCCGGGTCCGTGCCCGTTGCTGGAATGGTCATCAGGCTATTGGTGCTCTGCTTCCTCCATCCTCTGCAAACATGAAGCCTCGAGAGTTCTGTACACCAACCGATTGAAATTTAATGGCTTGTGCGATCCCGCGGGGACAGAATGTCAAGTCACGATGGTTGTATTTGGTGGAGCAGCACCATTAGCGGTTTAAAAAAACCATCGCTGTCGAGCGGCAATTCCTTGGGGGGCGCATAGAGTGTGTGACGCTTTCGTAGGGCGTCGGAGTGGCGCGGTAGAGACACCTTGATGGCTCTCCTAGTTGACACCAGGCGCGACCCATCGTAGCCTAACTCTTTTCTAAAAAGCGGGAATGCTCACGCATGAAGCGAGACATTGCAAAGAAAATCCCAACAGCCCGCCATCTAAGCCGACGCGAGATGCTTGGATATATGTCAGCAACAGCTGCCGCAGTGCTTTTGGGTTGTGAACGCAGGCAAAGCGACTTCGCAAATACTACGAGGGTATCGCCCCAGGCAGAGACCAAGACCGGTACTAGAGTTCCTCCTTCCTGTGTCGTCAGGCCCGAACAGACGGAAGGACCATATTTTGTGGACGAGCGTCTCAACCGTTCCGATATCCGTTCGGATCCGTCGGACGGTTTGGTAAAGGACGGAATCCCACTGCAATTGCTGATTCGTGTCTCTCAAATCGGTGGCAATGGTTGCGCTCTGCTCGCCGGTGCTATGGTGGATCTGTGGCAATGTGACGCGCTGGGTGTCTATTCAGACGTTCGGGACAGATCATTTGACACAAGCGGTAAAAAGTTCCTCCGTGGTTATCAAGTCACGGACAACAATGGGTCGGCCGAGTTCATCACGATCTATCCCGGCTGGTATCCTGGCCGAACCGTTCATATTCACTTTAAGATCCGCACCGATGCTGCGTCCAGACGGGCTTACGAGTTTACCTCGCAGCTGTACTTCGAAGAATCGATCACGGATGAAGTTCACCTGCAGGCCCCCTATGTCAGCAGGGGCCGTCGCACCACGATGAATACTATGGATGGCATCTTCCGACGCGGCGGAGACCGACTGATCCTTCAAGTCGCCCGGCAGGCACAAGGGTACGCAGCAGCGTTCGATATCGGACTTCAGATCGCCTGATTGACAGCAGGGGAGATAAGGATTACAAGATCTCAGAAAATCATTGCATCGGAAGACATGTTTGGTAAGTTCACACGTAACAGCCGCGCCCGGGTTCTCCTCTTGGCCTGGTTACTTTTTGACGGCCTGTCCTGGGCCGATACTTTTGACTTCAGTGATGACATTTTCTGGCCGGCAGCCATCGGTCAGGCGGTCAAGGCGGAAACCAGTGAAACGAAATCCGGCATTTCCCTTCTGGTATCCATTTGCCTTCTGGCATCGATGGTCACGCTTGGGACTATCCCGCTCCTATCCAAGGTCGGAAACTCTCCGTTTCTTTTCTTGGCGACGTGGTTGCCCACTTCCGACACGCCCTTATATCAGCGCTTCTCCACGTATCGAATCTGAATCCTTCTCTTCCCCGGTGATAGCCCTACATCACCGCTAATTTCTGTCTTCGACTCAGTTCGTGAACAGAGTCACGCGTCTTCATTAGGAATTCGTATGGCCAACCTTTGGAAAAATCGGGGTTTGCGGATCATAAGAAAGGCCGAATCGTTGGAAGACATAGTGATATGCGCGTGATTGTCATTTTGAGTTTATTAGGGCTCGGCACGTTGGTGTATGCGGGTGACGCAGAGGTCGCTGACCTGTTGTTTGGGAACTTCAAAGATCAGCTCGCAAGGGGTGAGCAGGTAGAGATTGCTCGCCAGACTGGCTTTATAGCTGGTGAGGATGGGAAGACGCTGCTCGAACCTGTGTGTGGCCTGCGCGTGTCCTTCGAGACGAGCGTAGAGGATCTCAATCATGACGGGACACCGGAGGTCTTTGTGGTGGCAGGGAACACGTGCCTCTCCGGGGCGACCGGCTCATCGGTGTGGTTGTTTATCAAGGATGAGGCTGGTGTCTATCTGGCGCATCTTGGCTTTCCCGCGGGGGCGTATGAGGCGCTCGATTCACAGAACGCCGGATTTCCCGATCTGAAATTTGGTGGCCCTGGGTTCTGCCGCGCGGTGTGGCGCTGGAATGGAAAAGATTACGAGCATTTAAGAAATGAACCGGACGAACCTGGCGGATGCGACTACGTGCATAAATAATTCTGCGACCGACGCATGAAATGTGCTGAACGTCCATCTTTAAGGCAAAGGAGAGTGCCATGAAAACTGTTCTCTGGTTCCTGATCAGTGGCCTGGCATTATTCGCCGCGCTCGGTAGCGTCGGTGCCGCGTCGTCAGCCGAAGTGAAGGTCGAAGAACAGATCGTCGGTCCTGCCAAAGCCGGCGGCGTATACGCCGTCAGTCCACGCGGGGCGCATGTGAGCTACGCCGGCAACAAGGGCAGCCGTCTCGTCGTGGCCGTCGATGGCGTCGAAGGTCCGGTGTTCGACGAACTCTTTGAACCACACGGGGGCAGCTTCTTTTCCCCGCAGCAGGTGTCCGTGCTGCCCGCGGGTTCAGGCGGGCTGAACGCAAGCACCGTGACGCCGGTGATCTACAGTTCCAATGGCCTGCACTACGCCTACGCCGGGCGTCAGGGCAACGAGTACGTGGTCATTTACGATGGCAAGGAAGTGGGGCGCGGACCGCGACAGATGTTGTCGCTGAATTACGGGAACCTGACGCTGTCGCCCGCCGGCAAATTCGTCTATTGGGACGAGATGCAGATGCAGGCCTCGCGCGGATCCTGGCGGCTCATGATGAACGGCAAGCCGGGACCCTGGAGCGGACATCAAACGGTTATGCCGGTCTTCAGCCCGGACGATACGCGTTTTGCTTATACGGCCGTCAGCACGCAGGACAGCAACAAACAGGTGCTCATCGTAGACGGCAAGGACGCGGGCTACGTCGCGTTTCAACCAATGTTTACGGCCGACAGCAAGCTGCTGCTCACCATCAGCACTGCCGGCCCGAAACCTACGCTTCTGATCAACGGCAAGCCCACTCTTGACGGAATCCAGATGAGCAAGGTTGTGACTGCTCCCGTGGGAAGCCGGTATGCCGCACTGGTCCGGACAAAGGTGGTAAATAGCATGGGTGTTGACGTGCTCTTCCTCGACGGCAAGGAAGTGCCCGGCACCGACGGGGCACAGAATGTGTACTTCAGTCCCGATGGCAAACATTATGCCGTGGCATGCATCAATAACACTGCGCGCTCAGCATTCATGGTCATTGACGGCAAGAAGGGCAACGAGTACCAGAGCGTCACGGACAAGATGGTGTACTGGACGCCCGATTCCTCCAAGGTGATCTACCTGGCGACCAGTGGGGGGCGAAATTTTCTCATTGTGGACGGACAAGAGATCGCCATCAACAGCCTGCAAGGGCTGATGCGCGCGCCCATTCAGATGGCGGAACAAGGCAACCACTACGCATTCGCGACGCGGGATGGCACGAATCGGAACTTTATGGTCGTGGTGGACGGAAAGTCGGTCTTGCCCCCGTCGGTCTACCCAGTGGATGATACGCTGACTTTCAGCGCGGACGGCTCGCGCTACGCCTATCAGGTCGGGCCGGTCGGTCGGAACGAAATCACCGGCCTGATCATCGACGGCAAGCAGATCGAGGGCCTTTCGCCGGTCGGGTTCGCCAAGTGGGCCGCGATGGAACTGCCAACCACTGCCTATCTCTTCAGCCAGGACGGAAAGCACATCGCCCAAGTCGCGCGCGGCGCCGATCCCAAGACCACGGGCCTCTATCTTAACGGCAAACTTGTCCACCCGACGCAGCGCGGTGTCGGTTTCCCGACCTTCACCCCCGATAGTCAGCATCTCTCCTGGGTCGCCTCGGAGGTATTCCCCGACCGGCCGCAACCTTACCTGGTCGTATACGTTGATGGAAAGCCGACTGTGCGCTTCAGCGAAAACTATTTCCTCGGCACGAAAGGCTCATGGGAAATGGGCAACGACGGCGTGTTGACATTCGTCACAATCGCCGACGACGTGGTGAAACGCTACCGGATCACACCGTCGTCCGACATGAACGTGGCGAAGATGGTCACCAACGCGGAAGCCAGTGCTGCGAAAGCCAGCGCGGACGCGGAAACGGCGAAGAAACAGGCCGCTGCCGACGCCGCAGCCGCAAAAGTCAAAGCCGATGCTGATGCCAAAGAGGCCGCCGCCAAGAAGAAGGCCGATTATGAGGCGGCCATTGCCGCCAAGACCAAGGCTAGGCAGGATGCCCTGGACGCCAAAGCCCAAGCCCGTGAGGAAGCGGTAGCCGCCAAAGCGAAAGCCCGAGCCGACGCTGCAGCAGCAAAAGCTGCCAAGCAGAAACCGGCAGAGTAGCCTAGGTCGCCTCGCGGGCAGGGTGATTCGCTGTTACTTTCAGCAAACCTCTGCATGGGTGGCCTGCGGCTGTGATTCTTTGGGAAGCGTCAGCACGACGCCGAGCGAAATCACGGCGCAGAGGCTCAAGTACAGACTCGGGGCGAGGTTGTTGCCGGTCCACTCGATTAAAAGCGTCGCTATTAACGGTGCGGTGCCACCAAACAGCGCTGACGACAGGTTGTAACCGAGCGAGAGTCCTGTATAGCGCCGTGCGGTGGGGAACAGTTCCACGACCGTGGCGAAGAACGGTCCCATATAACACGCCACGAAGACTGTCAATAGGGTTTGCGCGGCCAACATGAAGGGCACATCGCCGGCTGCGAGCCAAGCAAAGAGCGGGTAACTCGCAAGGGCCAGGCCGGCCGTGCCGGTGATCAGCAACGGTTTCTGCCCGACTCTGTCCGACAAGCGGCCCATGATGGGAATCAGTATGGCGAGCAACGTCATGCTGATCGTATTCATTACGAGAACGGCGCCGCGCGACACCGTCGTCACCATCACCATGTAGGTGGTGAGGTAGACATAGAGCAGATAGAACGCGACGCCGTGGACCCACACGAGGCCAATCACTTGGAGGATGCCGCGTCGCTGGTAGGTGAGTACGTCATGGATGGGCGAGGAAGACAACGCCTTCGCTTGGCGTGCTTGTTCGAAAGCCGGCGACTCCGGGATCCGTGCGCGCAAGTACCATCCCATTACCGCGATGACGCTTCCCAAGAGGAACGGGACCCGCCATGCCCACTGGAGAAGTGCTTCGTCGGTGACATTTAAGACGATCAGGGCTGTCACTCCAGACCCCAAAAGGGCGCCCGTTTGAGCGCTAAATCCGGCCCAGCTCCCGGTATACCCTCGCTGTGATGGCGGTGCATGTTCGACGAGAAAAGTCACCGAACCGGTGAATTCACCGCCGACCGACAATCCTTGCAGGAACCTGAAGCAAGTCAGCAGGATGGGTGCCGCCACTCCAATGGTGGCAAACGTCGGCAGGAGGCCGACAAGACAGGTGGGGAGTGCCATGAGGATGACCGAGCGCGCCAATGCCTCACGTCGTCCCAGGGTGTCCCCCCAATAGCCAAAGAGCAGTGCTCCGAGCGGACGAGCAAAAAACCCCACCGCGAAGACGCTGAAGGCGGAGACCAGAGAAACTGAACGATATTCAGAAGGGAAGAACAAGACAGCGAAGACGGGAGCGAAGTATCCGTACAGGGCGAAGTCATACCATTCGAGGGCATTGCCGATGGCACCGGCCAGCACTGTTTTCGTGACAATCCGAGGTGGCGCTGTGCTCATGGTAGACCGTCTGCCAGTGTAGCCGGATTGTGCAGAGCCTGTCATGTAGGAGCAAAGCCATGGTTAAGAAGCAGGGTATTGCAGTTTCAAGCGCGATTTCCAGGAGCTATTCTATGGAGCGCGCACCCTCCAGATCGCGCGTGGCCGGTGCTCGTCTAGTTGACACCTTCCACCACCAGCGCGTAGCCTGTTGCCGTTTCACGCTTTAACATTCATCGAATGGAGGACCGCATGAGGAACCTGATCATTCCCCGAATCGTCCTGATCATCGCCTTGGTATTGGTAAGCCCCGTTATTGGAGGCTGCGGCTCGAAGACGGAAGGCACCTATACAAATACCGGTGGTATGGTCACGCTGGATCTCAAGTCCGGTGGTAAAGCCACATTTACCATGATGGGTGAGACCCTCCCGTGCAACTACAAAGTAAAAGGGGACAAGATTAACCTCGACTGCAGCCCCAAGGGGGAGAAGGTGGACTTCACAATCCACGACGACGGGTCGCTCACGGGGCCAGGCTTCATCGGGGCAATGAAAAAATCAAAATAGCCAGCAGAAAGGGAAAAAGGGACAGGTGACCAGTGACACCTACGCGGGGTACAACGTTCGCCTGTCTCGGTGTTCTCACTAAGGCCTCTTTTGTTGGCCATCCTGTTTCGAAAGAATGATGTATTACTTGGGCAAAAGTCAGTTATCTAGTTCAGGTAGGAGACTCCTATGCAACCGATCTGGAGAGGGCTGGCGTGCGGAATTCTTCTCCTAAACGGATGCGCGTCCGTATCCCTTCCGCTTACAGAAGGGTTTCACACGGAGCTTCCTCCGCCTAAGACCATCGCTCTCATTTGGGGAAGTCCCCCGACTGTCGTCACGACAGCGACCACGTGGCTGCTACAGCAGGGGCTTACAGTGATTGAACAATCCAAATTGCAGCAAATCCTCGCTGAGGCTCCCAATCCTGAAATGCCGGTCGGCAAGGAAGCGACTGTCCTCAAGGCTGCGAAAAGTTTGGGCGTGAAGATGGTCGTCTTCGTTACTCAATCTGGCGACGTGCGGGCTCCGATCGTGGCTGTTCGCGGGGTTGATGTGGAAACAACGCAGATTCTCTGGAGTGGATCCGCCCGCTATCCCGAATATATGAAACGACCCTTCAGCGACCTTCTGGTCAATTTGACCTGTGAGGCACTTGCCGCCGCTTGGGGACGGGACTGCGCCAAGAAAGAGGCCTGTTGTTCATCTCCGGGATAGCAGTGTTTGAAATGGATGCGGCAGAGAAAATGGTAGAGCGTGCGAACAGAAGTCGTCGCGCCAGGCTTCACAATGCATGGTACTTAGGCTACATCCTGACGGTCGTGGGGGCCCTTATGGCGGGGTGCAGTGCGACGCGTGATTCCACCAAGACCTTCAGAAATACCGTCGAACAACTCCTGATCAGTCAGTCTATGGAACGCGGCCTTGATATTGCCGCGAAGCTTCCTCCGCCGAATGGCGCCGTAGTTGTCGAGTCAGCCGGTCTCACTGATGACAACAAATTCGCGCGGGAAATCGTCGTGGAATGGTTGCGCCAGCAGGGGTGGCACATCACCGGCAAAGAAGGCGCGTACCTGATCCATCTGAGGATTTACGCCTTGGGGACCGATCAGGCCCAGTCATTTGTTGGAATTCCTGCGACCCAAGGTACGTTGATTCCGATTTCAATTCCCGAATTAGCGCTGTATAAAGCCTCTCGACAGCACGGATATGCGCGGTTTGGCTTCACCCTCGTGGAGATGCCGAGCGGCCGGCTAATCACTTCAACCCCTGTCATGGAAGGGGATGTGTACTTTAACCAGTATACGGTGTTTTTCGCATTCAGCTTCCACACGACCGATCTTGCGCCCCCGCCGCCGGAATGAAGGCAGCCTTGCGATACGGACCGATTCTGCTCGTAGATAGTTCTAGGAATCGGTCTCCCGGTCATCGCCGAAGGGAGTCTGGATTTGAGGCCACACCGGTAAAATGAAATAAAAAATGGAGCCCTTACCAATTTCTGACTCCACCCAAATCTTCCCGCCGTGCCGTTCAACAGCTTTTTTACAGATCGCCAGGCCGATCCCGCTGCCGGAGTCGCCGTCGAGGCTATCCAAGCGCTGGAAAATCTCGAACACTTTCTCATGGTAGAGAGGGTCAATCCCTATGCCGTTATCCCGGATCACAAACAGACATTCACCATCCCGGAGTTGACTGTGGATGCTGACTATCGGTGGGGCCGCCCCATGATATTTCACAGCGTTGTGAATGAGGTTTTGGAATATCTGAGATATTAAAAACCGATTTCCATTTACGATTGGCAAGGGCTGCCGGACGATTTGGGCCAAAGCCTCGGTGATACTGGTCTTCAGGTTTGCGAGCACGTCAGTGAGAATTTCGTCGCAATTCACTGCCTCGAAGATCGGTACTGTAAGGCCAACTCTCGCATGGGTGAGTGACCCCTTGATCAGCCGATCCATCCTTTGCACACCCATGAGCGCAAAATTGATGAAGTCGTCTGCATCCGCGTCCAGCTTGCCTTTGTAGCGTTTCGACAGCAGCTCGACGTAATTTGAGACTAATCGCAGCGGCTCTCTCAGGTCATGGGAAGCGGCATAACAGAATCTTTCGAGTTCCACGTTTGTCGCCTCTAGAGCCATGGTCTTCTGTACTAAGGCTTTTTCTGCCAGATCGGCTCGGGTGATTTGGGATAGCATCCAGTGCAATTTTTCTTCTTCAGTTTTGTTCTCTAGAGTAAGCTCTGGAGGTTGGTAGAACAGATTTGGGCAGACCATTTCTCCAAGCACGACGACGGGATGAACATAGACGGCTTCCCGGATCAATGCCGACGGCAACAGATCCCGGTTGTACATGCAGATAAACGACGCCTTACTCCCGGGATAGGAAAGCCGGTTTAACAGTGCTTCCCAGGCAACGAGCTCCTGTAGTGTCACACCCGATTTGGGCGCCCAGGTCATTTCGACAGCCAAGCGGAGCCCGGAAAATCCCTCTGCCACTGCCTTCTCTACGCTTCCTTGGACAAAATTAAACATGACATCGCGATCGAATGGACCGGCCGGCTTGTAATCAGTACGGTTCCATAGAAGCAGGCGGCGCTCTTTCACAGCGCGTTCTACGTCGATTCCTCCCTCACTTAGACTGGAGAGGACTGTCTCCTTGGTATTTTCTTCAGCTATATAGATGCACTGTTCACCAGAGAGAAGACCTTGTCGGAGATAGGGAATTGCTTGGGCCATCATTTCGCTGATCGTCTGGTATACGGAACATAGATGTTCGCCCTGCTGGAGAGCCCTGATCTGCGTGGTGAGATCGGTCTTGTGGTTTCTCCAAATGCAGAAAGAGTCTAATGGGCTTCCGGGAAATTAGAAAGCCCTACCTAAGAGGAGCGAGAGATGAATGTCCTTTGCGAATCTAGCATCCGCCCGTTTGCAGATAGTCGCACGATCAAAAGGCAGAAGGATTCTCTTAGGAGAGCATGGAATCCTTATCTCGTGGTCCAAGGAGTTTTGAGTTGGCCTTCCGCAATGTATGATGCTTCAATTGCCTGATCAGGTAGACCACAACCGCAAGATTAACAAGCAAGAGTCCAATCCGCACCGCAGTGATCCGCTCAACGATCTCATAGAGTTCGAAGGGAATAAAGAGGCTGGTCGAAATCACTGTCAGATACGCTGCCCAGGAGCGTTCGAACCACAACCCTAGTCCTTCCGTTAGCAGCAGTCCGGCGTAGAGCATGCTCACGACACCCACTGTCAAGAGGGTTTCTGGTCGCAGGGCGTCCACTTGGAGGACAAGGTTATGGAGAATGTGAGACTCAGCCTTCAGATGGAGGGCTTCCAAAAGCCGGGAGAACAGAGTAGCGGTCTCGGCATGTACGAGCCTGAGCAGTCCTAGACCAACCAGCAGGAGCAGCAGGCCTTTCACGACCTTAAAGCCCGCGATCAGGACCATGCCGGTGTGGTGTTGTTTGGTCATTGTATTTTCATGGAAATGCTTGTCGGACGCGGCATTTTACATGTTGGGGGAAAAGAATAACACTTTTCCCCTCTGCGGAATCTGAGTTCCCGCGTATTCGTGTCGGCCTCGTTACATATTTATCTCTAACGGTGGCCGCTGATGTGTTGGGCGATCCCTACAGTCGTGCTGTGTAGATCGCACGGTTAGGACTACACTTCCTGCCCCTTATCTTGCGAAGGCGGTAGAAATTCAGCATGTAGGAGTATGGCACTAGGGTTGCTTTATATCCAGGGCTTCGCATCTTGCCGGACCCGAGAAACGGCAGTAGTCATCCTGCATACATAAGAGGAGAAGAAACTCCATGAATAGAAAAGTTGTTGCTCTTTTGTTTTTAGGCCTGGGCTTCCTGAGTGTTCTGTTCCTACAGGCAGGAACTGTCTCTTCCGAATTTTCGTTCACGGCAAAGGACCCGGGAGTGCGAGGGGGAGTACCCGGCGCCGGTTCAGCCTTCTCGGATTTGACCACGAGTCAGCTCGCCTTTTTCAACGCCGGCCTCACTGAGTTTCAGCAAGAAGAGGGGGTGGACGAAGGTCTTGGACCCCTGATGAACCTGGACAGTTGCGTGGGTTGCCATGCACAACCGGCAATTGGGGGCTCAAGTCCATCCGTGAATCCGCAAGTCGCATTTGCCACGAAAAACGGGGCCACCAATATTGTTCCTTCATTCATCACCTTCGACGGGCCGGTGCGGGAAGCGAGGTTCGTAAGGAATCCCGACGGGACACCGGATGGTGGTGTTCATGACCTGTTCACCATCTCTGGCCGGTCAGATGCGCCGGGCTGCACCCCCAAGCAGCCAGATTTTGCGACCGCAGTGGCGAACCACAATGTCATCTTCCGGATTCCCACTCCGGTATTCGGCGCAGGGTTGATAGAACAGATCCCGGACCACGTGCTCCTCGCGAACCAGGCCGCTAATGCACCAGAGAAGAGCGTGCTGGGGATCCGCGGCCGGCCGAATATTGTGCTGGCGGGCAGCACGATTTCCGGCCAGCCGAATAAAAACGGCAATGATGGCACGATTGCCCGTTTCGGATGGAAGGCCCAGAACAAGTCTCTGCTTCTCTTCGCCGGTGAAGCTTATAACGTTGAAATGGGTATTACCAACGAACTGTTCCAAACGGAGCGGTATGAAAGCGCACAATGCCAGTTCGCCAAAACGCCGAACGATGTGACCAATACTGAGGCTGTTTTAATAACTGATACGAGCAGTGACACTGAAAGGTTTGCGACGTTCATGCGTTTCCTGGCTCCCCCCAAGCCATCTCAGGATACACCCGGCGGAGTCCAGTCCATCGGAAGGGGACGCACCCTGTTTAGTGGGACCGGATGTGCCCTGTGTCACACCCCTACCATGCATACCGGCAATTCAAATGTCGCGGCATTGCGGAATAAACCAGTCAATCTCTACTCGGACCTCATGGTTCACGACATGGGCCTAGGGCTGGCCGATGGGGTGACGCAAGGGCAGGCAGGCCCACGAGAGTTCCGAACCGCCCCGCTATGGGGGTTGGGGCAGCGAATTCATTTCCTGCATGATGGACGAACGAGCGATCTGGTCGCCGCGATTGAGGCGCATCACAGCCAAGGTACCACTACCCGTGACGCTTCTGAAGCAAACGCGGTCATCCGAATGTTCAATAATCTTTCCGAGAACCAGAAGCAGGATCTTTTAAATTTCCTGCGCTCGCTATAAGGGGAGACGCGCACCTCGCGCCACGCGCTTTTGGAGAACAGGAAGTCCGCGCGCGTTACTTGACAATGCCGAGGAGTTCTACTTCAAAAATCAGGGTGGCTCCAGGCTTGATGTCCGGCGGCGCCCCGCGGTCGCCATAGGCGAGCGCGGGCGGGCACACTAAGCGACTTTTGCCGCCGACCTTCATATGTTGCAAGCCTTCGGTCCAACACTTGATCACATTTCCCAGCGGAAACGTCGCTGGTTCCCCACGCTGGATAGAACTATCAAAGACGGTCCCATCGATGAGGGTACCCTGATAGTGGACCTTCACTGTATCCGTGACCTTCGGTGAAGGGCCTTTGCCGAGGGTGATCGTCTTGATTAGTATTCCTGAGTCGGTCTTCGTAGTACCCGGTTCGGCTGCTACCTTGGCCAGAAAAGCGGTGCCGGCCTTTTTCTCGCTCTCCGCGAATGCCGCACCCCGTGTTTGCTGAAGCTGTTGAATCTTTGGCCCAAAGGCTTGAACGTCCACCTTGCTCGGACGTTTCAGGACCCCATCTGTAATGCCAACCTTCACGAATTCCAATTCCGACTCGCTGAGACTAAAGGTGCTGAGCGATTGACTGATTGCCACTCCCAGCGCATAGAAAGTCTTCTGTTCATCGCTTGTGGGCTCTCCCGTGGCGGCGAAGGCTGATCCTGCCAGGCAGAGAAGGGGCAATAACCAAGATAGTGCAATCCGCATTGGTCATCCTTTCTTGTAAGGGGACTGATTAAAACAGAAATCCAGGATACATGTCCTCGGAGAGGTCCTCAACAGATTTATTCGCTAAGAGGAATCTGACCAGAACGCGGCTACGCTGGAGCACATGAAGAAACGGCGACTCTCCAACGGGCCGGTCGGAAAAATGAGTGCGGCGGTGAGATAGTTGCTACCGAGGATTCTACTTTTCTTTGAGGTGCGTCAAGGCTTCTTCAGCATGTTTTGTACCCTCAGCAGCATTACCCTTCTGGGCTTCCTCAACCGCCAGCTTTAAATGTTTAATCCCTTCCTCTACGTGAGCCTCGGCATGACGTTTATCAGCCCCTTCGGCAATCGTTAACGCCGTTTCAGCATGCTTGCGCAGTCCCTGCGCATTTCCTGCCTTACCCTGCGTGATGGCTTGCTGAGTATGTTTAATAGCTTTCCTCTCTTGGGATTCTTGTTTGCTATCGGCCTCGTGCTTGCTGCCTTCATGTTGTTCGGTGGCAGACGATGGGGGAGAAGCTGAGGTGGCAGGTGCTCCCGCCGGCGTTTGCGGTTCAGAGGTCACGGCAAAGCTAGTCAGCGCCGTGGCGCCCACAAAGACGGTCGACAGGGCAAGCATAGATAGTACACGTCGCATCGCATTTCCTCCTTGTGAAGGTGCTTTTGAAAAAAGAGCCTCTGAATGAAGAATACGGATCTTCGGAAAGGCTGCCTATTCCCTAATAGTACAAGAAGTATGGCTCAACAGGAGATGGGAAGCGGCGAGGTCGTATAATAACCAGATGCATCTGCTGAAATTAGTGGAGCTAGTGAGCCGTGTTCGGGCCACGACGAAGAAGACGGAAAAGACGGCGCTGCTGGCTGAGCTTCTCCGCCAGACGCATGGTAGGGAGACAGAGCTCGCGGCACTCTATCTCTGCGGCGCTCTGGCGCAAGGGAAGATCGGCATTGGTGGGCGCCTGATCGAGGAGGCGATGACCGAGAGGCCGCCATCCGGCGAGGCATTGACGCTGACGGATGTAGATCACGCCTTCGACGCCGTCGTGGGACATCAAGGCAGTGGGTCGACTGAGCGGAAGGTCGGCGCGCTGCGCGGACTTTTTGAGCGAGCTAGGCCTGATGAACGCGAGTTTCTGGGGCAACTGATGATGGGGGAGATTCGGCAGGGTGCGCTGGAAGGGCTGTTGCTGGACGCCGTAGCCAAAGCGGCCCTCCTGCCTTTGGCTCAAGTGCGCCAGGCGATGATGTTGTCCGGCAATATCGGCGAAGTGGCCCGCGTGGCGATGGAGGAAGGGACGGCCGGGCTCTCCCGCTTTTCTCTGCGGCTCTACACCCCCGTGGCACCCATGCTTGCCAACAGCTCCGAAGATGTGGAGGAGACACTCGCGCGGCTCGGCGAAGCTGCGTTCGAGTTTAAGTTGGATGGCGCGCGCATCCAGGTGCATAAAGGTGGGGATGACATCCGGATCTTCACGCGACAGCTCCAGGACGTCTCCGAGCGTCTCCCTGAGGTTGTGGAGTGGGCACGCACCCTGCCGATCTCGGATGCGATTCTGGAAGGAGAGGCCATCGCGCTAAGATCAGACAATCGCCCGCTGCCATTCCAGGTCACCATGCGGCGGTTGGGCCGTATCAAAGATGTGGAGATGGTACGGCAGGAAATTCCGTTGTCGACGTTTTTCTTTGATTGTTTGTATCTGGCAGGTGAGGGCCCTTTGATCACGCGCCCTTACCGCGAGCGCATCGAACTGTTGTCCAAGCTCGTCCCACCGGGCTCGCTTATCCCACGCATTGTGACGAATCGCTGGGATGAGGCGGAGCGCTTTCTCGAGCAGTCGTTGAATGCCGGTCATGAGGGACTGATGGCCAAGTCCCTCGCCGCGCCCTATGTTGCCGGCCAACGCGGCTCGCACTGGCTCAAACTGAAAGCCGCCACGACGCTGGATCTGGTGGTCCTCGCGGCGGAATGGGGACATGGGCGCCGCTCCGGATGGCTGTCCAACTTGCATCTGGGGGCCCTGGATCTTCAGAGCGGACAGTTCGTGATGCTCGGGAAAACCTTTAAAGGGCTTACGGACGAGATGCTGCAGTGGCAGACGGAGAAACTCTTGTCCTTAGAAGTCAGCCGCGATAATTGGACGGTCTATGTCCGTCCGGAACTGGTGGCAGAGATCGCGTTCAGCGATATCCAGGAATCGCCCCGATACCCGGCCGCCTTGGCGCTGCGCTTTGCGCGCGTGAAGCGCTATCGCCCTGATAAATCTCCCAGTGACGCAGACACTATTGAGACCGTCAGAGCGCTATTTGAGAAACAACGAGCATAACATAATCGTCCATAGTAGATCGATTTTGTGCCACTAACGCCTATAATTTCAGGCTGATATAATTATTATATAATGATCTACTTTAAGTATTGTCCCGAATTGCCCCAGGTTGCGACCAAGGCAATGGCCGCTGCAAACATCACAAAGCTCGTGGTCCAACCCAGCACGTTGAGAGTCCGAGTGTTGACGCGCTTGCCCATGATCGCACGGTTGTTGGCAATGAGCATGATAATGACAAGCAGTGGGGGTGAGAGGAACCCGTTGATGACCGCTGTCCAGAAGAGCGCCTTCATGACGTCGATCTCCCAGTAAGCGATGAAGAGCGCCACTAAGGTTGAGATGCCCATGACGAGATAAAACTGCTTGGCGCCGCCGGGCTTCTCGTCGAGACCGGATTTCCAACCGAAGGTTTCCGCGACGGCATATGCCGCAGAACCAGTCAGGATGGGGACGGCGAGAACCCCTGTCCCTATCAGTGCAAGTGCCATCAACAGGAACGCCATATCCCCAGCCAGCGGGCGCAATGCCTGCGCAGCCTCGGCTGCCGTGGCGATGTCCGTGCGGCCGGCCTGATGTAGGGTCGCCGCCGTTGCCAGCATAATGAAGTACATGACCACGTTGGAGAGGAACATCCCGATATTGACATCCCAGGCGACATCGGTGAGCTCGCTGTCCGTGGCGCCTTTACGTTGCCAGAGCTCTTTGGAGCCGTGCGCTATGTCTTCTTCCACTTCCTGATTGGCCTGCCAGAAGAAGAGATAGGGGGAAATGGTGGTCCCCAGAATAGCGACGAACATCATGAGAAAGCTTTTATCGAACGTAAGCGTTGGGAACAACGTACCCTTGAGAACCCCATGCCAATCGGGACCGGCGAAAAACGAGGCGCCGATGTACGCGAAGAGAGATAACGTCAGCCACTTGAAGGTCTTGGCGATGAAGCGATACGACCCCCATACCTGGACGGCCAGGATGAAAAGCCCGATCGGCAGGATCAGGAAAGCGATCGGGATAGGCAGGAGGAGGTTCACACCGGCGGCAATGGCTGCGAGGTCCGCGGCGGCATTGATCGTATTGGCGATGACCAAGCTCAGCACCGCGACATAGACCAGGGTCCGTGGATAGTGCTGGCGCATTACGCCCGCCAGCCCGCAGCCATAGACCCGACCAATCCTTGCGCAGATCAACTGGATACTTGCCATCAGAGGAAAGGTCACCAGCGCTGTCCACAGCATGCCATAGCCGAAGGAGGCACCCGCCATGGCGTAGGTGCCGATTCCCGAAGGGTCATCGTCCGAAGCGCCCGTGACGAGGCCGGGGCCGAGGACACGGACACACCGCTTCACGGGATTGGTTTCACGCATCAGGCGGGCTGGGACCTACTCACGTTTTCTTCTCAGAGCTGCCAGCGCCTCGAGAATTTGCGCCGGACGGGGAGGGCACCCGGGGATTCTCACATCCACAGGAATGTGGCGATCCACTGGGCCGCTCACCGCATAGCTGCCCTTGAATATCCCGCAGGTGATCGCGCAATCGCCCAGCGCGACGACGATCTTCGGATCGGGCGTCGCTTTGTACACGTCCCTTAACGGGCGTTCCATGTTCACCGTGACCGGACCGGTGACGACGAGGGCATCGGCATGGCGGGGTGACGCCGCGATATGAATGCCGAACCGCTCTACGTCATAGATTGGGTTCGCGAGCGCGTTCATCTCCATTTCGCACGCATTGCAGGACCCGGTATCTACTTCGCGGATCGTCAGCGATCGAGAAAACGGCCGGGCTTTCTCGGCGGCTTCGGGCTCAACGTCCGATGCTGCTGCCTCTTTAGGGTACCGGCCGGTCACCACGCCCGTCTTCAAGCTCTTTTTCAGAATCCGGAACATGTTCACGCTCCCCGGTTAAAGATCATTCCCCGCATAGGAAAGGTTGAAGCTCTTATTGATCAAAGGAAAATCCGGGATGATGTTACCCAGCACGGCCCATTGCAACGCCGGCCAATTAACGAACGATGCATCGCGGACCTTGCACCGATGGATGCGGCCGTCGTCTCCGACCATCAGATAGTAGAGAATCTCGCCCCGCCAGCTTTCCACGGCGGAGAGTGCCCAAGACCCTGGCGCATGCGAGCTGGCCGGCGTGACCGCCACCGGGCCCTCGGCGATTCTTTCGCAGATCGTGCCGATTAGCCGAATCGCGTCATGGATTTCGTCAATGCGGACCCGCATTCGCGCGCGGACGTCTCCATATCGGTAGACCGAGACGTTGGGCGGAAGCAGATCGTATGCCGCGAACGGGCGGTCTCGGCGGAGATCGCGATCGATGCCGGAGGCTCTGGCCACTGGCCCCACGACCGCATGATCCCAGGCGGTCTGCTGTCTCAGAACGCCAGTTGTCTCGAGCCGGTCCGTCAAAGAAGCATTCGCGAAAAGAATCGCTTGAAGGTCCGAGAAATCGCACTGGATCTCTTCCAGTTCCCCGTGCAGTTCCCGCAACTGCGGTTCAGTCAAATCACAGCGCACGCCGCCGACGACGTTGACGCCGCGCAGGAAGCGGCTGCCGGTCAAGCGATCATTCAGCTGCATCAGGCGCTCTTTCAGGCGGCTGCAATGCGCATGCGCGAGCGCGTACGCGGTGTCATTGCAGATGGCCCCGACGTCACCGAGATGGTTATGGAGTCGCTCCAGCTCGAGGAACACTGTGCGCAGGTAGCGCGCCCGAAGTGGGACCTCGAGGCCGAGCAAGCGTTCGGCCGCTTCGCAATAGGCGAGGCTGTGACCGATCGTCGTATCCCCAGAGACCCGCTCCGCCAATGGGACTCCGTCCGGGATCTGCCGCTGCTCGAACAGCTTTTCGACGCCTCGATGCTTCCAGAACAGACGGACCTCCAACTGGAGGATCGGCTCGCCGGCCACTGAAAAGCGAAAGTGACCCGGTTCAATGATGCCGGCATGGATCGGTCCTACGGGTACTTCGAAGACGCCTTCGCCTTCGATCCGTCGGAAGGCATACTGGCCTTGCTGGCGCTCCAGCACTGTATCCCAGGGCACATCCTTCTTCAGTGGATGCATACCCTTTGGCCAGTGCTCATGTCTGACGAGTCGCCGCAGATCGGGATGCCCCTGAGCGATCAACCCGAACATGTCGCGGATCTCCCGCTCGTACCATTTGGCCGCGTGGATATGTGGCGTGATGGACTGAAACACACGATCGTCGCCCTCCAGATCGGTGGTGAGCATCACCCACTCGCGCCGGTCGGCGAGCGTGAAGAGGTAGCAGAGCTCGTAGCGTGCCTCTCTCGGTCGGTGATCGACCGCCCATAACAGCGAGAGCGACCCACGCAGGGATGGCTTGGTGTGCAGATAATGGGAGACAGCGGCTATCTGGTCTTTGGGGAGGCGCAGCACCGGAAATCCCTGGGTTGTTCTCACATCGAGGATAGCCGGGCCGAAGGCCTCCCGCAGCTGTTGCACCGGCGTGATGTCAGGCATACCCACACCTCATACCGGAATACTTCCGCCGAAAATCTGTGCAATGGCACCGAGCAGACTTCCCAGAGCCGATGGAATCGCCAACCCGATCACGGCCAGCGCCGCGAGGTTCACAGCAATGGCGGTGCCGGTGAAAGCGTCGCAGCGAGGCGTCACGTCAATCCCCCGTTTCTCCGGGGAGCCGAGCACCATCCGCAGCACCTGGTACAGCAGCGTCGCGAAGGCCACGACCAGCAGTCCCACGAAGAGCGCTGCTAGCCAGGGCCGCGATGCATACGCCTGGCTCGTAATCCACAACTCACTCATGAAGAGGCCGAACGGCGGCATCCCGCCCAGAGCCAGCCCGCTGAGTAGAATGGCGCTCCCCGCGACCGGCATCTGCCGCAACAGTCCAGGCACGCGCTCCAGCATCTTATGCTCGTGGCGAAGCAGCACCAGGCCGGCGCCATAAAATGCCGCGGATTTGGCCAAGGCGTGATTCAGCAGGTGCCACGCGCCGGCGAACACGCCGAAGCCGCCGATGCCGAACCCGACCATCACAATACCCATGTGCTCGATGCTCGAGTAGGCGAACAGGCGCTTGTAGTCGCGTTGCACCAACAGGAAGACGCATGCGACAGCGATTGAAAACAAGCCGAGGCCCACCATCAGATTGCTCGTGAAGTCAGCACCGACGGCCCGGTCCACGATGGTCTTGAACCGGAGGATCGCGTAGACTGCCAGCGTCAGCATGTTCGCTGAGAGCATGGCGCTGACCGGAGTCGGCGCCTCTGCGTGGGCATCCGGCAGCCAGGTATGCATCGGCGCGATCCCGGCCTTCGTGCCATACCCGATCAGCAGGAAGATCCAGGCGACTTGAATCGTAGAGGAGTCTAACTCTGAGGCGACACGGTACAGCTCCGACCAGCGGAGCGCCTCGCTCGTCACGCCCAAGATCCGTTCCGACGAGTAATAGACCAGAATGGTTCCGAAGAGCGCGAGGGCGATCCCCACCGAACTGAGAATCACGAACTTCCAGCCCGCTTCGAGCGCTGCCTTGCTCCGCTCGAAGCCGATCAGCAGCGCAGCGGCCAGCGTTGACCCCTCGATGGCGATCCACATCACGGCGACATTGTCGAGATTCGCAGCGGCCAACATCGCGGCCAGGTAACCATCGAAGATAAAGAAAAACTTCCGGGCCGCGGGCATTGTGAGATGCGCCCGATCCAGCTGCTCGCCGATGTGCCCGACGGCGTAGAGCGTTCCACTGGCTGCCACGATCCCCATGAGTAGATCGAGCCACGCGCTCAAGGCGTCCGTATGCAACAATGCCCCGACATTCGCCTCGCCGGTTCCGACGACGGAACGAATAACGCCCAGGGTGGCGCCGAGCAACAGGATCGCCTGGCCGACCTGCAGACGTTCAATCATCCGGCGACTGGGCACGAGCAGCGATCCCAAGCCTGCCAGGATGGGAGCGGCGATCAACAGAAGAAGCGACCAGGACATGCCTACTCCTTGAGCCCCGTGAGCTTGCTCGTATCCAGGCTGTCAAAGGCATCCTGGATATGGTGCGTATAAATGCCGGCGATTAGCGCGGCTACCAGGAGATCGAAGAACAGGCCCAGCTCGACGATCAGGGGCATGCCGTAGGCCGCCGCGGTGGCGGCGAGAAACAGGCCGTTCTCCATGACGAGGAATCCCACCACCTGCGTGACGGCTTTCTTCCGGGCAGTCATGATGAAGAAGCCGATGAGCACGATCGCGAGCGCAATGGACAGCGAGTCGCGCGTGAGCAGGAATCCGAGCGGGATGATCGGTCGCGTAATGAAAAAGGCGAGGATCACCAAACCGCCACAGATCAACAGGCTGGCCGGGATGTTCAGGTGCATCTCCAGTTCACGGGTGACGTTCAGCCGCTCGATCACCTTTTTTAAGATTTTCGGGATCACCAGCACTTTGATGACCACCGTCAATGTGGCAGCAATATAGATATGATGAATGCCGGTGAAATACGCGACCACGACAGCCGTGAGTGCGAGGAACACGGATTGGAGCGCGAACAGGTCCACGCAGGCGGACAGACGGCGCTGCGCCACGATGGCAAAGCTTGCGAGCAGCAGCAAGGCCGAGCACAGGTCCACCAGTTGCGATCCGTAATGCGTCAAGACCTCCGACACGTCAGCCTCCGAGAATGTAGAAGAACACCAGCGCGAGCAGCGCCAGGATAAACGCCGTCCCCAAGAGATCCGTCAACCGGAAGAGACGGAGCTTCGCAAACATGGATTCGATCATACCGATGATCACGGCTAGGACCGACACCTTCGCCAGAAAAACGCCGAGGCCGACGGCGATCGCCCCTGGAGTGATGCTCGTTGCAATGCCCCAAGGTGCGAAGATGTTGGCCAACAGAGTGAGGAACACCAGCAGCTTCATCGCGCTGGCCCATTCAACCAGCGCGAGATACCGTCCCGAGTACTCCAGGATCATCGCCTCGTGGATCATGGTCAGTTCGAGATGAGTCGCGGGATTGTCCACCGGAACGCGCCCAGTCTCGGCCAGTGCCACGATAAAGAGTGCGGCGAACGCCATGAGATACGGTGGCGGCGCGGTCGCAATGCCTTCAAACAACGCGGTCTTGTGCACGATCCCGCTGAGGTTCGTAGTCCCGGCGCTTAAGGCAATGGCGAAGATGGAGAGGATCATCGCCGGCTCGGCCAGCGAGGCGACGATCGCTTCCCGGCTGCTACCCATCCCGCCAAAGGCCGAGCCCGCATCCAAGCCGGCCAGGATCAGGAAGAACGTCCCCAGCGCCAACAGATATACCAGCGCGATGATATTGCCTGCGAAATTGAGTGGCATGTTGGACGTGAAAACCGGAACCAGCATACCGGCGGTGAGGGTCGAGCCGAAGATGATGTAGGGCGCGGCCGTGAAGATCCAGGAGGTCGTCGTGGAGATGACGGGCTGTTTGCGGAAGAGCTTCGCGAGATCGGCGTACGGCTGCAGAACGTTGGCGCCGCGCCGGCACTGGAGCCGCGCCTTGACCTTCCTGATCAAGCCCACAATGAAGGGCGAGGCAGACAGCAGTACCACCATCTGTAATAGGACCACGAACATTGCGCTTCCCATCGTCATTCCTACAACGCCAACAGCAGCAACAGCACCAGCGTCACAAAAATGTAGGCCAAGTACAGATGCAGGCTGCCGGCTTGGATGAACCGCAGGCGATCGGCAGTGAGAGAAAAACAGGTGATCACCGGATCGTAAAGATACCGCTGAAAGACGGGTTCGATATGGAACTCAAACAGCTTCCGCTTCGCGAAATATCGGGACTCCTCCAGAAACTCAGTCTCCAGCTTGATCGTCGGCTGATAGATGGTGCTGAAGACCCGCTTGATCGGTTGGACAAAGCCCGTGGCCGAATATTCCATGCGCGGCGTCAAATTGATGCCACACCCCCACGTCTTGTAATAGCGCTTGCTGAGCCGGCCGCCGAGCACGAGGGCGACGAGCCAGCCGAGGAGCATGAACGCGGCAAGCATACAGGCCAGGACCGGTGGGGAGACACTTGAAAACTCCATGCTTACCGGCGCCACCACCCAGCCATCCACAGCGATGAGATTCGATGACGTCACCGATCCCAGAAGCGAGCCGATGACATGATCTAGTAGAGGCACCACAATCATGGGGCCAAGACCGAACAGTCCGCACAGCACCGCTAGCGTGCCCATGCCGATACGCATGCTCATGGGAACCTCGCGCGCCTCGCGAGCGTGCGTGCTGCGCGGTAGCGCGAGGAAAGACATGCCAAACGCTTTCGCGAAGCAGGCGAGGGCTAGAACGGCGGTCAAGGCCAGCATGGCGGCGGCGATCGGGAGGGCCAGCTTGAGAAATACCACGGGAAGATTGAAGCTCAGAAACAAGCTTTGGAAGACAAGCCATTCGCTGATGAAGCCATTCGTGGGTGGGAGCGCAGCGATCGAGACCGAACCGATCAGGAAGAACAACCCGGTCCATGGCATTCGGCGAAGCAGGCCTCCGTACTCCTCGATATTGCGCGTGTGGGTCGAATACAGGAGCGACCCGGCGCCGAGGAACAGCAACCCTTTGAATAGGGCATGATTGATCGTGTGGTACAGGGCGGCGATCAGGCCGAGCGCGGCAAGCTGACCTAGGCCGAAACTTTGAAAGACCATGCCCGCGCCGATCCCGAGCAGGATGATGCCGATGTTCTCGACGCTGTGAAATGCCAACAGGCTCTTCAGGTCATGCTCCATCAGCGCGTACATCACCCCGAGGAGGGCCGAGACCGCGCCGATTCCCAGCACCGTGAAGCCCCACCACCAGGGGAATTCCCCGCCCAGGAAATCGAAATAGACTCGCAGCAGGCCGTAAATTGCGATCTTGATCATCACGCCGGACATCAGCGCTGAGACGTGTGACGGAGCGGCCGGGTGCGCGTACGGTAACCACACATGTAATGGAACAATGCCGGCTTTGGTGCCGAAACCGATCAGGGCGCCGAGGAAGATCAAGGTCTGAAGCGAGGCCGGCAAGGAGACCTGTGCCCCTTCCCATGCGTCGAACGAGAAGCTGCCGGTGTGCTGATAGAAGATCATAAATGTGAGCACGATGAAGGCCGTCCCCACGTGAGTCATGATCAGATAGAAAAATCCGGCATACCGGACGTCCGCCTTCTCATGCTCGGTCACGACCAGGAAGTACGAGACCAACGACATCAACTCCCAGACGAGCAGGAAGAAGAGTCCGTTGTCCGCCAGGACCACTAGATTCATCACGAAGAGAAAGGCGTTGAAGAGGGCGCCGAGCGCGCCGATCGACACCCGGCCGTAATACTCAGTGGTGTAGCCGAGCGCGTAGACCGACACGGCCAGTCCCACCAAGGAGATCGTTAGAACAAAGAACGCGGACAGCGGATCAAGTCGGATTGCAAAGCTGAAATAGGGCAAGCTCGAGGCGATGGAGAAAATAAACGGCTCTTGCTGAAGAAGTTCTTCTACACCCAGTGCGATGCCGAGCCCGCAACTGGCGGCTGCGAACCCATGAGCGAGGGTGTTTTGGACTTTCGGATGTCCGGGGAAGCATGCAGGCAGGATGACGCCAGCGCTGTACCCCGCGAGGAGCACACCCAACAGAACGATCACCTTTACGAACTTTCCTTCCTAGTAGAGGAGAACTGTTGCTTCTTCAATCCGACACGATTCTTTCACTAAATGCAAGATACATTCCTGAATAGTCGTCACAGTCAACCGGCGTCTGTATAGGAGAAATGAAGGCATCCGAGATCGAGCGTACGAAGCAGTGTAGATCAGCGAGGAGGAATTTTCTACAAAAAGCGGAAGGGGGCTGGCTGGAGAATTCAAGACGTTGGAGATTTACGGTATCTGCAGTCTCTGTAGCATTTCGCGTCAGATATTAAACCGCCACCTGTAGCCTTTCTCAGCATCCGCCGATTCTTTCCTTCCCCCCAGTAGCAAACTGCCTGACTCCACAGGAAGTTGGGTGACACGGCTGTGCTCTTCATTCTGGCATGGGGTTCGCAAATAATATGCCTACGTGACGGTGTCCGGCATTAATAGGTGTCGATGCCCGGAGTGAACACTAAGGAGGACCTGATGACTCTTAGCATGCTGATGGCTGGACTGATGATGATGCTTATGGCCGGTCCGAGCCTAGCGGCGGAGAAGGACATCACGATTCCGCGGGTGTCGCCCAAGGAAATAGAGATCGCGAGGGCCCTGAAGAATCCTCTCCCTCAGACCAGCAAAACTATCGCCAAAGGCAAGAAGGTGTACCAAGGCAAAGGCTCGTGTGTGCTCTGCCATGGGGTTGACGGACGTGGGACGGGTATGGGCGCCCCCAGTCTTGATCCCTCGCCTCGCAATTTCCATCGACCTGGATTTTGGCAACACCGTACAGACGGCGAACTGTTCTGGACCATCAAGAACGGTTCGTTCGGAACTGGCATGGTGGCCTATGGCGGCTTTCTGACCGATGAGGAGATCTGGGCGGTGATTACCTACGAGCACACCTTTGCCGACAGTATGGAGCAGAGCAAGGGAATGGGCGACGCGGGCTCGGCCATCGACGACCGGCCCATGCGACCTCACGAAGGAGGGTGCTGTCAGATGCCCGAGCAGAAGCCTAAACCGGAGAGCAAGCCATGAATCTCACCATTGCGTACCGCGGAGGATTTCGCTTTGACGTCTCTGGCCGCGACCATACCATTGTGACCGATCAGGCGACGGAGGACGGGGGTAGTGATGCCGGCATGACACCCGTGGAACTGTTCGTCGCCTCGTTGGGGACATGCGTCGGATATTTTGTGGCCCGCTACTGCGCGCGGCATCATATCTCCTCGGAGGGTCTCTCTATCGAACTAGACTGGGATTATGCGGAGCAGCCACATCGTGTCGGAGAGATCCGGCTTCGTCTGATGTTTCCCGCAGACATTCCGGTGGCGCAACAGCAAGCGCTCCTGATGGTCGCGCAGGGGTGCACCGTCCATCGCTCGCTCACAATGCCACCGAAAATCGAAATTGAGCTGGTTCAGCAAAGTGCTATGGCCGAAGGAGCATGACAATGAAAATACTCTCGATACTTGCCACCCTTTTGATCGTCGTCGTCTTCAGTTCGTGGGTGGCGGCGCAAAATGAGATGCCAAATGTCGTCAGAGGAGCGGCCATCTATGAGCAACATTGTCTGCGGTGCCACGGAACAAGCGGGGATGGCAATGGCCCTGATTCAAAGTTTTTGATCGTACCGCCCGCCAACTTTCAATCGGCCGAGTCCCGTCTAAAGCCGGAATGGGAGATGCTGAATATCATCTCCTACGGCATCATCTTCAGTCCGATGCATGGCTGGGGGGACCGGTTAAGCGACGAAGAGTTGTTGGATGTCCTGAGCTACGTCCGCAAACTTGGTTTCCTGGGAAGCATCACGTAGACGGTGGGCGGAGGCGCCTGCCCATGAACGAAAGCTGGCAGCATGAAATTGAGGTGGCATCATGCCTGGCCCGCGAGGCGGGCGCGGCGATCATGGACGTGTACGCGACGAGTTTCGCGGTTGCCTACAAAGGTCCCAGTGATCCGGTCACGGAAGCGGACAAACGTGCGAATGAATTGATCGTCGCAGGCATTCTAAATGCTTTTCCGAAGGACAGCATAGTCGCGGAAGAGACGAGCGACCGCTCTGGAGCGCTGAAAGAAGGACGTGTGTGGTACATTGACCCTCTGGACGGCACGCGAGATTTTATCAAAAAGAACGGTGAATTTTGCGTGATGATCGGCCTGGCTGTAGATGGACAGGCGCAACTCGGAGTCGTGTACTGACCCGTGGAGCAGGTTTTATTCGTGGGGATTGCTGATCAGGCAGCCTGGAAGGAATTCAATGGCGCGCGCACGACGCTTTCAGTGTCAAACGTCACGAGGGCCGAGGAACTGCGTCTTGTGGTCTCGCGCTCGCATCGCAGCGCTCTAGTCGACGACTTCCGCACGCGCACCGGGATCGTACACGAAATTCGTTATGGCAGCGTCGGTCTGAAGGTCGGCCTGCTCGCCGAGGGGAAAGCGGACGTTTATATTGAGACATCGAGTCTCTCGAGTGCGTGGGATGCCTGCGGCCCCGAAGCCATTGTCCGAGGCGCTGGAGGTCGTTTTACGGATATGATCGGTAAGACGTTACACTACGGGGGCCGTGATCTTCACAACCAGCGCGGCCTTGTCGCAACCAATGGCGCTTGCCATGATTTCGTGATCACAAATCTCGCGCCACTGGCGCGGGAGGCCCAGCTGTTCTAGCAACCCATGCCGTTGATCGCGATGAGAGAATAATATTCCTAATCAATGTGCGCGGTCCTCGACTGTGATACCGTCTCGGCTTTTAAGGATGATGTTGCCGACACCAATACCCTTCGCGCTCAAGGACAGCTATGAGAATTACGCGAGGAAAACTGGAAGAGTACATCCGGAAGCGATGGGGAGCTGAGGCGACCATTCGCTCGATGGGCAAACTGGGCGGCGGCCAGTCTGCCGACATGCAGAAAGGCTTTGGGTACGGCTCGCCGATCTTGATCGAACTCCTTGTGAGCGGCAGGACGCGCAAGGTCGTGCTGGAAACGATGCGTCCGGGTCCCAACGGGCATGAGCATATGGCGGATCGTGCTCACGCCATCTTGTGGGACTACTACACGTACAACCATTTGCCTCGACATGTGCGTGCGTTGGATGTCGGAACCTTTACTAAGAATGGCGACGCTCGCTCAGTCGCGGACGCAGAAGAATTTTTTGTCATCACGGGGTTCGTCGAGGGACGCGAGTATCAGTTCGACCTTGGGCGGATCGCTCGAACCGGGAAGCTCGAACCCCTCGATACGGCGCGCGCGAGTGTCCTAGTGGACTATCTGGTGAAGATCCATCAACGGAAAAAGCGCGATCAAGGCCTCTATCGCCGAGCGCTCCGCGATCTGATCGGCCATGGCGAATGTATCATGGGCGTCATTGACACTTATCCGCTGCGGCCACGCTTTCTTACTCCGGCCCTTCTCGAGTCTATCGAGCGCCGGTGTAATGCCTGGCGGTGGCGATTACGCGACAGGAGCGGGCGGCTGTCGCAAGTGCACGGCGATTACCATCCATGGAATGTGATGTTTCGAAAGGGCACGGATTTCTCGGTCCTGGATCGTTCGCGGCAAGAATGGGGAGAGCCGGCTGACGATGTCACCTGCATGACGATCAACTACCTCTTCTCGTCCGTCAATCGCTGGGGCGACCTGCGGGGTCCGTTCGAGCGGCTGTTCCGGCTGTTCTGGGACCGCTATCTCGAAAGGACCAACGATGCGGGTGTCCTTGAGGCCGCCCCGCCATTTTTTGCCTTTCGTGGACTAGTGGTGGCGAGCCCGCTCTGGTATCCGGATGTCACCCTCTCGACACGCCGCAAGCTATTTAACTTCATTGAGAATGTATTGGAGCAGCCTCGTTTCGATCCAGAGTCGGTGAACGATTTGCTGAAGGAGCCGGCACGGTGAACAAGGCGTTTGCTGTCTGGCTTACGGGGCTGCCCGCGTCGGGCAAAAGTACGATCGCTCGGGAACTCAGCGCGGCATTGGTAAAGGCCGGGTGCACGCCGGAGGTGCTGGAGTCCGATGCGCTCCGACGCATGCTCACCCCCGATGCGACGTATGCGCCGCCGGAGCGCGATCTGTTCTATCGCGCCTTGGCCTTCTACGGCAGCAGGCTCGTGGCGCATGGGGTGCCGGTGATCTTCGATGCCACTGGCAACCGGCGTCAATATCGAGACCTTGCCCGGGAACTCATCCCGCATTTTCTCGAGGTGGCGGTCGTCACGCCATTAGAAATAGCCGAACAACGAGACCAGAAGGGGACCTATCGAAGAGGTCGCGAGGGAAAGATCTCTACGGTTCCGGGATTGCAGGAGCCGTATGAAGCGCCGCTGAAGCCGGAGATCGTAGTTGATACCACCTTCTTGAGCGCCCCCTCGGCGGCGGAACAGATTATCGAGAGCCTGCGGAAGCATGGATATCTGGAAAAGGTAATGAAAACTTAGGCTCACTCAGGAGGTAGCCATGCTCTTCGTACAGCTGAATGTTCAGACTGGTAAGCGTTCGCGAGCCTTTGTACAGGGCAGACAGCTGGCCGCCATCGGTAACGCCTCAAGGCGCGCTAAAGGAATCGCCTTTCCACAGGTCTCGCAGCGTCCATAATCGCCGTTGGCGATCTTGCCAAGGGCGCGGTCGATTGCTTCGATCTCCGCCTTTTGCTGGTCGTCCAATTGGGCCAACAGGCGAATAAGCACCTCATCCTGGCCGCGCTCCACCAACTCGCTTTCAACGTCTGTCTCGAGCCAAAGCAACTCTTCTTCCAGATGCGCGACTTCCCGGAGAAGAGCGCGGCGTTGTCTTAAAAGCTTATTCTGGAGTTCTTGTATCGGAAGCATGCGTCGATCCTTTCATGATCGTGCGTCGCTTGCAGTTGGCTTAAAGCAAAGACAGTGCCAGTCGTAAGTGGCTGGAAATAAGCTTGCCTGTTCTTGACGGTGCTGCCCTTTGCCACAGAAGTAGACCCGCGTTTGCTGTGAAATGCACCATTCAGGTTCCCACCCGCACCGCTTTTCTGAAAATGCCACTCCTGCTCCGGAGCTAAGTCCTTGTCGCAGCATGCTCTTAACGACAAACGGCCAAGGCTGGCTGTTTGGTATCACTCATGCTTTAAATTGAAGTGACAGGAATGCAAGCAGGGAGGGAGTCGGATGAGCGATCTAACCTACATTCTGGTGGTGGATGATAACCCGTCGCGCCGCAATTGGATCCGTCATGTGCTGGGAACTCTGCCGTGCTGCATTATGGAGATTCCGTCTGCGCATCAGGGTTTGCGGTCGCTGAGGAAGGTCCGACCGAGTGTGGTAGTGGTGGGAGAAGAGCTTCGCGGGAGAAGCTTTCAAAGGTTTCGGGCCGTGATGCGCCGGCGCTATCCGGACATTCCCGTTGTCGTGGCCTCAGGTGCCTGGCCAGTTGGACGGGACGTGACGACGATGAGTCCGGTGGCCTATCACTGTCTGTTGCTCTGCGCCCAGTCCCAGGAGGCGGGATTGCGGGCAACTATGCGAAGGGCGCTGGAGCAGCAATCAGATAGTGTTCGAACGAGCGCTGATTTGGCCGTGAAAAGGTATGCTTGCGCATGACCAACTAACTAACTTACTAACCAGGAGGTGTGCTATGAATGTCATTACGCGTTGGAATCCGTTCAAAGAGCTTGAGGAAATGGAGAATCGCTTGTCCACCGTCTTCGGCCGGGCGCCCGTGAAGCGAAATGGAGAGGGAAAGGAGGCGATGACCGTGGCGGAATGGGCACCGCTGGTGGACATCACCGAAGATGACAAGGAGTACCTCATCAAGGCGGAGTTACCGGAAGTTATGAAGGAAGACGTCAAGGTATCGGTGCAGGATAACGTCATCAGCATATCGGGGGAACGGAAATTTGAAAAGGAAGAGAAGGGTAAGAAGTATCATCGAGTGGAGCGCGCTTATGGGAGCTTCTACCGAAGCTTTACCCTTCCGGAAGATGCCGATGGCGGCATAGTTGCCGCCGAGTTCAAAGACGGCGTGCTCAAGGTGCGCTTGCCGAAATCCGAGAAGGCGAAGCCGAAGAGCATCGAGGTGAAGGTCGCGTAGGAGGGCAAGCCATGGCCATCCCACACAGATTGCGTTTTGTAGAGATTCTCTCGGCGCTTCATGCGAATCATTGCGAGCAGAGCCCTGCACAGTCTACCCGGCAACTCCGGTGGCTGATTGCAGGGTTCGTGTTCCTTGCGCTGTTTCTGGTCTCTTTGCGGGCGATCGGGTGGGTGTGACGATGCGAATGCTGTTGGCGGTCGATGATTCCAAATCAGCACGTGTAGCTGCCTCCGCTATGAAGGTGATGCAGCCGCCGGTTGACCTCCTCGTGCTCCACGTGGTTGATGTCGCGCCGTACCAGCACCCCTCGGTGCCTCCGAAGCTGTCCAGGGATTACTACGGGCGGGTGCGGGACTGTTTGGTGGACCTCGCCCGCCACCTGTTGGAGGAGATCAAGGCCAGCCTCCCGCAGGACCTCCGATCGATCGAGACGTCGATAGTCGTTGGGGACCCCGTCAAGACGATTCTCGAGACCGCAAAGCGGTACAATCCCGATCTGCTGGTGTTAGGCTCAAGGGGTCTGGGCTACGTGCAGCAGTGGTTAGTTGGGGGTGTGTCCTATCAGGTGGCCAGCCAGGCAAGTTGTCCGGTACTGGTCATCAAGCGGCCGATCAAGAAGCTTCGCAAAGTGCTGCTAGGGTATGATGGATCAGACGATGCGGACCGCGCGGCGAATTTTCTGGCCCGGGAGCCTTTCCGAGAGCCAGGAGAAGTGACGATTGCGACTGTCTGGCCTAAGCCGCCCGCGCTGCCGTCTGCAGTCAAGGCAGATGCCAAGTTTTTTGTGGAGAAGGTCAAAGCTGCGGCGGCTGAATTGGTAGAAAAAGTCAGGCAGCACCTGCCGGTGGCCCGGTATAAGACGTCGACCGAAGTAGTGGAAGGGGAGTCGGGGAAAGTCCTGGTGCGATTGGCAAAGGAACGCGAAAGCGATCTCGTGATCGTCGGCTCCCGCGGCCTAAGCGGAGTCAAGCGCGTGTTTTTAGGCAGCGTGTCCCACACCATCCTGCACAAGGCCCCCTGCGCGGTGCTGGTTGTGAAAGGCCAAGATGTGCCTCACCAGGAGGAGAACATGCCGGCATCGGAAAAAAAAGCAGGAGACGGGCACAAAGAGCGGTCACCCGACGAATGGCGTGAGTGTCTGATCTGTGGGAAACCGGCCGGCGAATCGATTTGTGAGCATTGCAAGATTATCGTCCAAGCTGAGGCTCTCGCGCAAAAGCGCAAGATCGAAAAGGGAGGGGGCGGATGACGATTCTGCTGGCAACGGATTTCTCTAAACCGGCGCTGAAAGCGTACCGGTATGCCGCTGCCTTGGCTCTCGGCCTCAAGGCCCGACTTCTGGTGCTGAATGTTTTGCCGACCGCGATGCCCCTCGATCCTGAATACCCAGTCCATGCACTGTATCTCAAGCAGGTCCACGAAGAATCGAAAGCGGAGCTGGAGCAATTCACCCGGCGCGCTCAACAGGACGGGCTGCGGTTCGAGACTCATCAAGTTCCGGGAGACCCGAGCGAGTGCATCATCGACATGGCTGACGCAGAAAAGGCCGTGCTGATCGTAATGGGTACTCACGGACGGACCGGCCTCGATCGTGTGCTCCTGGGGAGTGTTGCCGAAAAAGTAGTGCGCCAAGCTCGCAGTCCGGTGATGACGGTCCGCGGAACCGAAGCTGATTCTCAACCGGTGTCCGGAGGCCTCCTGCCGATGGGCTGCTTCCTGGTGCCGATCGATTTCTCCGACTGCGCGCAGGAGGCCTTCGAATTTGCGGTGAGCCTCGCCAAGCCGGTTGGCGCCGTCATGCGTCTGATTCACGCGTTCGACCAGCCCGCCTATCCGCTGGACTTCAGCTTGTTCAAGGTCACCGACGAAAAGGCGCTCCACGCCCGAGTGCGCGAGCGCCTGCAGAAATTGGTGACCGTCCTGAAGGATCAAGGAGTCTCCGCTGAAGTGGTGTGCCAGGTGGGCCTGCCGGCCGATGTGATTTTGGCGCAGGCCACGATGATACCAGGCTCGATGATTGTGATGGGCACGCATGGACGACGCGGATGGCAGCATATGGCGATGGGCAGCATCGCGGAACATGTGGTACGGCATGCGGCCTGCCCGGTGTTAACCGTGAAGAGTCCAAAATACACGGCCGCGCTTGCCGCAAAATCACCACCGGAGGTGAGCCATGCTAAGGAAAGTTGATGAGCCTAAGCGAGAAGCGGTGGCACGCGTGGCGTACGAGCTATACCTTCGCCGCGGCAAAGAACCCGGGTATGACCTGCAGGACTGGTTCGCGGCTGAGCGCTTACTGCAAGAGGAGGGGAAGCGCAGGGCCCAACAAGCCAAGACGAATGGGTCTCGTCGATTACCGGAGAGACGTAAAGCCACTCGTTGACGGTCGCTGAGGTGGCTAAGAGTCTCTGTTCTGTGGGCAACGCTGGATATAGTGATCGCATCCTGCACGCCATCTGTCACATGCAAGAATGACATACTGCGTGAGTCGAGCCGTCCCTGGTCCAAAAGCTCGCGTCGGATCCATCGCTCCTCGCCACAGAATGTGCCGTATCAAGTGGGTCGGAAGGCGAGAGCAACTTAGAGTTGAACTTCGTGGTCAGAAATGTTTTGATCGTTCGCAGTCCCATTGTCGTCAGCGCGGCCATGACCTTCGGCTCGATGTCGGTGATCACCAACGCACGTCGGCTGCCGCAGGCAAGATTGTTGCGATGATTTCGCGGTGGATTCCATGAGCAACAAGTGTGCGCATCCACTTTCTGATAAAGAGCTCAAGGCCATGGACGCCTACTGGCGAGCCGCGAATTATCTGTCGGTCGGACAGATCTATCTCCTCGACAATCCCTTGCTGAAGCAACCCCTCACGCTCGAGCACATCAAGCCGCGCCTGCTTGGGCACTGGGGCACCACGCCGGGCTTGAACTTCATCTACGTGCATCTGAATCGGGTGATCAAGAAATACGACCTCAACATGATGTACATCTGTGGCCCTGGTCACGGTGGGCCTGGCATCGTGGCGAACACGTACTTGGAAGGGACCTACAGCGAGGTATACCCGAACATTTCTCAGGATGAGGAAGGGATGAAGAAGCTGTTCAAGCAGTTCTCCTTTCCGGGCGGCATTCCAAGCCATGTGGCGCCCGAAACGCCCGGCTCAATTCATGAGGGCGGAGAATTAGGCTATTCGCTCTCGCATGCCTATGGCGCGGCATTCGATAATCCTGATCTGATCGTGGCATGCGTCGTGGGCGATGGGGAGGCGGAAACGGGCCCGCTTGCCGCCTCCTGGCACTCCAACAAGTTTCTCAATCCGGGGCGCGATGGCGCCGTGCTGCCGATTCTGCATTTGAACGGCTACAAAATTGCCAATCCGACCCTGCTCGCCCGGATCCCGCAGCAGGAATTGGAAAGCTTGTTCATCGGCTACGGGCACAAGCCCTACTTTGTCGAAGGGTCAGAGCCGGAAGCGATGCATCAGTTAATGGCGAAGACATTGGACAGGGTCTTTGATGACATTCACGCAATCCAGCACGAAGCCCGGGTGCAACAGCATACCGATTCCCACCCGCCTGTTCGTTCCAGATGGCCGGTGATCATTCTCAAAACCCCGAAAGGATGGACGGGGCCCAAGGAAGTGGATGGCCAGAAGACCGAAGGATCGTGGCGGTCGCACCAAGTGCCGATAGCCGAGATGTCGAGCAAACCGGAGCACGTCAAGCTGCTCAAGGCGTGGATGCAAAGCTACCGGCCTGACGAGTTGTTCGATAAAAGCGGCAAGTTGATTGCTGAGCTTGCCGAGTTGGCGCCGAAGGGGACGCGTCGTATGGGCGCTAACCCGCACGCCAACGGCGGGTTGTTGCTCACCGACCTTCATCTGCCCGATTTCCGAAATTATGCCGTAGAGGTGGCGAAACCCGGCGTCGTGGTCGCGGAAGCGACACGGGTGCTCGGCGGTTTCCTGCGGGATGTCATGAAGCAGAATATGGAAACACAGAACTTCCGCGTAATGGCGCCTGATGAGCTCACCTCGAACCGGTTGGGAGCAGTCCTTGAAGTAACGAATCGCGCATGGATGGCCCAAAGGCTTCCCGAGGATGATCACCTGTCGCCTGACGGGCGGGCCATGGAGATCCTGAGCGAGCACACCTGCCAGGGGTGGCTGGAAGGCTATCTCCTGACCGGCCGGCATGGCGTGTTTACCAGCTACGAAGCGTTTATCCACATTGTGGATTCCATGTTCAACCAGCACGCCAAGTGGTTGGAGATGACGCTCCGTATTCCATGGCGTCGCCCCATCGCCTCCCTGAATTATCTGCTGAGCTCACACGTGTGGCGGCAGGATCACAACGGCTTCTCACATCAGGATCCGGGGTTCATCGACTTTGTGATGAATAAGAAACCTGCCGTGATTCGCGTGTACCTCCCCCCGATGCGAACACCTTGCTCTCGGTGGCCGACCATTGTCTGCGCACCCGGAACTACATCAATGTTGTCGTCGCTGGGAAACAACCGTCCTTGCAATACTTGGACATGGATGCGGCGGTGAAGCACTGCACCGCCGGTATCGGAATTTGGGAGTGGGCAAGTAACGACAAAGGGTCCGATCCGGATGTCGTCATGGCGTGTGCCGGGGATGTGCCGACGTTGGAGACTCTCGCTGCCGTGCAACTGATGCGACAATATCTGCCGGAACTGAAGATTCGGGTGGTGAATGTGGTGGACCTCATGAGGCTTCAGCCAAAGGAAGAGCATCCCCATGGCTTACCGGATAAGCACTTTGACACCTTCTTTACGACCAATAAACCTGTGATCTTCGCGTACCATGGTTATCCGTGGTTAATCCATCGGCTGACGTATCGAAGGACCAATCACAAAAATTTCCACGTGCGCGGCTACAAGGAAGAAGGGACCACCACAACGCCGTTCGATATGGTCTTTCTCAATGATATGGATCGCTTTCACCTTGTCGCGGACGTGATCGACAGAGTGGGCCTGGGCTCGATTGCCGCCTATGCCAAGCAGGCGATCCGCGACAAGCGCATCGAACACCAGGAATACATCAGAAAATATGGGGAGGACCTGCCGGAGATTCGCAATTGGAAATGGCATCACGATAGGTGACCAGCATGGTGCTCTGTGGAGAGCTTCAGCTCTATCTCGGTGATTGCGACCGCGCAATCCGACCTTAATTCCCTCCGGTTTTATCTGGTGGTGCGTCCTGCCACAGCGATGAAGATCCGCTATGTGGCAGAACTCCTCAATCCAAGGCTCGGATCTCTCCAGCCGTTGTCCTTGCTGTGTAAGTACGCTATTGCTCGGCATTTCTTCCAATTGTTCATAACGGAACGGTGCTTGCATTTGTTTGTACTAACTGATTCAAGGTATGTCACCTAGAGGAGGGGTTATGGGAAATCTGACACGTTCTTTTATCTATCTGTTCGTCCTCGTTGCGTTAGTTTCCGTAGTCGTGATGTCAGCTCGCCTAGACAGAACTTCACTGGCACAAGCGCCAACTGATCAGCGAGTGGAGATCGTCATACGCGACTATGGCTTCGAGATCATGAAAGGGGCGCCGGTTCGCCCAGGGCTACCGACCGTCATCATTCTGAGAAATCAGGACATTGTACGGCATGGCTTCACATCGCAAATGCTCATGGGCATGCTGGTGCACGGCGAGGGTGAAGGCGTTGCCACATACGGCAAGGGCGTGGAGGGATTTTACATTGATCCCGGCAAGACGCTCGTCATTCGATTCACCAATGATCGGCCAGGGAAATATAACTTCCGCTGCGATCTCCATCCCAACATGAAGGGGGAGCTGTACGCGCTGGAAGTCCCGACCGCATAATGCCTAGTCGTCATGGTGCCGGAGCGCCCGAGGCCTGAGAGGATGGTCAAGGAATTTTGGAGTCTCTCGCCCGTGCGACTCTTGTCCTTCCTTCACACCAGCAAGGAAGGCCTGACGCAGGCGGAAGCCCAGCGGCGTCTCACAGCCGCTGGGACGTCCAAGCTCGTCGGCGGCCGCCACGGCGATAGTCTGGCGCTCCTTGTTCGTCAATTCAAAAGTCCCATTATCCTGATCCTCCTGTTTGCCGCCGGACTGTCATCCTTCCTGAGCGACGCGTCCGATGCTCTGATCATCTTGTCCATTATTCTCGTGAGCGCCTTGCTGGGATTTTGGCAGGAGCACGGGGCGGCAAATGCGGTCCAAAAGCTTTTGGCGATGGTTCAGGTCACTGTCGTGGTCTTGCGGAACGGACGCCAAACAGAGGTCGCGGCTGATCAGGTGGTGCCCGGCGACATCCTAATCCTCTCCGCGGGCGGCAGCATCCCCGCCGATTGTCTGATTCTCGACTCGAAGGACCTGTTTGTTGACGAAGCAATGCTGACCGGCGAGACCTATCCGGCAGAAAAATGTCCCGGGCTGCTGCCATCGGACACACCCCTGAGCTGTCGAACCAACGCTCTGTTCATGGGCACGCATGTGGTGAGCGGCAGCGGCCAGGTGTTGGTCGTGCGGACGGGGGCCGCCACGGAATTCGGCCAGGTCTCTCAGCGGCTGCGGCTGCGCCCGCCGGAGACCGAGTTCGAGCGTGGCATCCGGCGGTTCGGCTATCTGCTGATGGAAGTGACGCTCCTGCTCGTCATCACGATCTTTGCAATCAACGTCTATCTCGCAAGACCTGTGCTCGAATCCTTCCTCTTTGCGCTTGCTCTTGCCGTCGGCCTGACGCCACAGTTATTGCCGGCGATCATTAGTATCAATCTGGCCCACGGCGCAAAGCGCATGGCGGAACGGAAGGTGATCGTCAAGCGACTGGCGAGCATCGAAAATTTCGGCAGCATGAATGTCCTCTGCGCGGACAAGACCGGGACATTGACCGAAGGCGTCGTGCATCTGCATGGCGCCCTTGACATACAAGGCAAGCCCAGCGAGAAGGTCCTGCACTACGCCTGCGTCAACGCCTGTTTTGAGACCGGCTTTGTGAATCCCATTGACCAGGCGCTGAAAACGATGCCGGGACAGGACGTTGCTCGTTATACGAAGTTGGATGAGGAGCCCTATGACTTCGTCCGAAAGCGCCTGTCGATCCTTGTGGCGTCCACCGGAGGCCACGTTATGATCACCAAAGGCGCGCTGACCAGCGTCGTGAACGTCTGCGCGCGTGTGCAGACCGAGGACGGGCAAATGGCAGGGATTGAATCCATGCGCGACGAGATCCAGCGTCGGCTCGAAGAATTCAGTCTGCAAGGCCTTCGAGTGCTGGGGATCGCTTATAAGGAGGTCGGCCCGGCGACACGCATAAGCAAACAGGATGAGACGGACATGACGTTTCTGGGATTTCTGATGTTCGCCGATCCGCCGAAGGCTGGCGTCGATGTGGCGCTTCGTCAGCTCCGGGACCTTGGCGTGGCGGTGAAGATTATCACGGGGGACAATCGGCTGGTCGCCGCCAGCATCAGTCAGCGGGTGGGGTTGGACGGACGCTGCCTCCTCACCGGCGCCGAACTTCGATCCATGACCAATCAAGCCCTGCTGAACCGCGTGAACGAGGTGGACCTGTTCGCGGAGGTCGAGCCGAACCAGAAGGACCGGATCATTTTGGCACTGAAGAAGGCGGGGAACGTGGTGGGACTCATCGGGGATGGGATCAACGATGCCTCGGCCCTACATGCCGCTGATGTCGGGATCTCAGTGGATAGCGCAGTGGATGTGGCAAAGGAAGCGGCGGACATTGTGCTGCTGGAGAAGGATCTGGCGGTGCTCGAAGAAGGCGTGCGGGAAGGACGCCGGACGTTTGCCAATACGCTGAAGTACGTGTTCATGGCGACCAGCGCCAACTTCGGCAACATGTTCAGCATGGCAGGGGCTTCTCTGTTTCTGACCTTTCTTCCGCTCTTGCCGAAACAAATCTTGTTGACCAATCTGCTGACTGATATTCCTGAGATGACCATCGCAACCGACCGCGTAGACAAGGAACTGACGGCTTGCCCTCGGCGATGGGATATCAAGTTCATTCAAAAGTTTATGATGACCTTCGGCTTGATTAGCTCGGTGTTCGATTATGCGACCTTCGGGGCGTTGATACTCATCCTGCATGCTGACACGGCGCAGTTTCGAACCGGCTGGTTCATGGAATCCGTGATCTCGGCTGCCGCCGTTGTACTGATCATCAGGACCCGAAGGCCCTTCTTTCAGAGCCGGCCTGGGAGGTATTTGGTAATGGCCACAGGGGCGGTGGCGGTTGTGACGTTGCTTATCCCGTATCTGCCGCTCGGTTCGGCCTTTGGCTTCCGCCCGCTACCGCTGCCGTTCTTTATATTACTCGCAGGGATAGTCGGCGCCTATATTCTGGCGGCGGAGTTGGCGAAGAAGGCTTTTTACGCGCGGGTGACGTCTTGAACATGATGAGTTCCATTTCAGGGCTATCCCAGGTTGAAGCCACTAAGCGATTACAGGCTGAAGGCTTCAATGAGCTGCCTGCAGAACGACGACGGCCTGTGTCCGCGATCGCCATTGAGGTTGTGCGCCAGCCGATGTTTCTGCTCCTGGTGGCTTGCGGCGCGATCTACCTGGCGGTCGGCGATGTGCGGGAGGCGCTGATGCTTCTAGGATTTGTCTTTGTGATCATGGGCATCACCTTTTACCAGCAGCGCAAGACAGAGCGGGCATTGGAGGCCCTCCGGGATCTTTCGAGTCCGCGCGCCTTGGTGATCAGAGGCGGGGAGCAGACGCGTATTCCTGGCCGCGAGGTGGTCCGCGGAGATCTCCTAATACTTTCGGAAGGAGATCGGGTGGCGGCCGATGCAGTGGTACGGAGCGCTTCGAACCTCCAGGTGGATGAGTCCTTGTTGACCGGCGAATCGGTGCCGGTGCGTAAGCGCCCGGCACAGGGTGCATGTGAGATGGGGCCGCCTGGTGGGGAAGGGACACCATGTGTCTACTCGGGGACGCTCGTTGTGTCCGGACAAGGCCTGGCTGAAGCGCGGGCGACCGGGAGCCGAGCCGAGATCGGGAAAATCGGGGAGGCGTTGCACTCAGTCCCCCAGGAGAAGACACCTCTTCAGCGGGAAACCGGTCGTCTCGTGCGGATGCTCGCGCTGGTGGGCCTCGGACTCTGTCTGCTGGTCGCGATCATCTATGGCCTCACACGCGCGAACTGGCTCCATGGGCTGCTGGCCGGTCTCACCCTCGCCATGGCTCTCCTGCCTGAAGAGTTCCCGGTCATCCTCACAATTTTTCTGGCGCTCGGGGCATGGAGGATATCTCAACAGCGAGTACTGACCCGCCACCTGCCGGCGATCGAAACCTTGGGATCGTGCACTGTCTTATGCGTTGACAAGACGGGCACCCTCACCCTGAATCGTATGTCGGTACGAAAGCTGTGCCTCGGCTTAAAGAATGGCGCCGACGAATGTTACGAGATTCACCGCGCGGAAGATGAACTTCCCTCACGCTACCATGAGCTTGTGCTCTTCAGCCTGCTGGCCTCAAAACCGAACAGCATCGATCCTATGGAAAAAGCATTGGGGGGTCTGGCGAGGACCGCGCTCCCGGAGAACGTACTGAATCCAACGCTGTTCCGGTTGAGTCGCGAGTACCCTTTTACGCATGAACTGCTCGCCATGTCCCAGGTCTACGAGACCAATGGCAACCACTGTGTTGTAGCCACCAAGGGAGCTCCTGAAGCGATTGCTGATCTCTGCCGTTTGGCCCCTATAGAACGAGAGGCGCTTACTGCCCAGCTTTGCAAGATAGCGGAGGAAGGGCTTCGCGTTCTCGCCGTGGCCAGAGCAAGTGGTTCCCTTGCGGCGTTACCGGCCGATCAGCGAGGGTTCACATTTGAGTTTTTGGGGCTTGTAGGGCTCGCCGATCCTGTGCGGCCGGCCGTTCGCAGCGCTCTCCAGGAGTGCTATACCGCCGGGATACGCGTCGTGATGATCACCGGTGATTATCCCGTTACTGCGCTGAACATTGCCCGACAGATTGGGCTACAGTCCCATGACGAATGCATCACGGGACTGGAGCTCAATGCAATGGACGATACCGAGCTGCAGCGCCGGATCAAGACCGTGAATGTCTTTGCCCGGGTGGTGCCCCAGCAGAAGCTCCGCCTCGTAAGCGCGTTCAAATCCAACGGCGAAGTGGTCGCCATGACCGGCGATGGAGTAAACGATGCACCGGCGCTGAAGGCCGCCCATATCGGTATCGCCATGGGAGGACGCGGCACGGACGTCGCGCGCGAGGCGTCCACTTTGGTGCTGTTGGACGACGATTTTTCCTCGATCGTCAAGGCAGTCAAGATCGGCCGGCGGATTTTCGATAACATTCAGAAGGCGATAGGCTATACTTTTGCGGTCCATGTGCCAATCGCCGGGATGTCCTTGATCCCGGTGCTGTTCGCCTGGCCGCTCGTGCTGTTCCCGATCCACATCGTGTTCCTGGAACTGATTATTGATCCCGCGTGTTCTATCGTGTTTGAAGCCGAACCGGAGGAGAGTGGGATCATGCGGCGGCCACCGCGCAGGCCGAACGACCCGCTGGTGCCCCGCCGGTTGCTCACGCTAAGCCTCCTGCAAGGCGTGAGTGTCTTGGTGATCGTTCTCGGGATCTATGCAATTGCGCTGCATCGCGGCCAGGGAGAGCTTGAGGCACGCGCCTTAGCCTTCACCACTTTGATCATTTCCAACATCGGCCTCATTTTGACGAACCGCTCGTGGTCGCGGACTATCTGGGAAATGATGCGCTCCCCGAATGTCGCCTTGTGGTGGGTCGTCTCCGGGGCAGTGGTGTTTCTCATGGTTGCGCTTTATACTCCATTTTCCAGGGAGTTGTTCGGTTTCGGATTGTTGTACCCCAACGACGTGGCTATTTGTGTCCTGGCGGGAACGCTCAGCGTGCTCTGGTTTGAGGTGCTGAAGGTCATGGGCCGCCGGCCAGGCTGGGCGCAGCGCGGCCTCGCCGGAACATGAGATCAAGGGGGATAGGCGCTAGGCAAAAGGAGGTGTGGATGCGTCCAAGAAACAAGTGTGCGGTCTTGGCTATCATCAGTGTCGTGCTCGGAGTCACAAGCTGCCGCTTTGGACCGCCACCTCCCATGGCAGATGTGGGAGCCACGATCATTGGTGCCTCGGCGGACATTCAGGCGGATCAACGCACGGTAGACGAGCTTATGCTCACCTTTCATAAAGCGGACGAAGCCCTACGCCAGCAGGACCTTGACGCCCTAATGAGCATCTATTCGAAGAACTACAATTATCATGGGATCGATAAGGCCGAACTTAGAAACATATGGCAGGATTTCTTCAAACAGTATCGCGACTTCTCCAGCACGCACGTGTTCTCCAGCATCACGGCCGCTACAACGAACAAGCCGCCGACGGCTGAGATTACCTGTACCGGCAGCCTGTGGGCCGTCTCGAAACTCACGGGCCGGCGAGTGAACATTGATAGTTGGTACGGCGACATACATCATTTGGTGTATGAAGACGGCGCCTGGCGTATCCAGGGTCATGCATGGGAAGCGCCGCGCGATACGCGCTACGTGCTGAGCCCGCATCCGTTCTTCTGAGACTCCTAGTAGGACCGCGGCATAAAGCGACAGCCATTGGTCTGAGTCGTGTGTCAGAATTCCTCAGTGGCGGGGTCCCGAGTTGACGGCTGAAGGTCTCGAAACGATCTAAGGCAAAGAAAAATTTGGGTCTTTCGTCCCGGAGCCCTGCGTGCATGATTATTGCCCCCTTGTGGTGTGAAACCTCCAACAAGGAGCATAGGAATGAAAATCATATTGGGCGTGGACGGATCTAAGTATGGCACATGGGCAACCGACTGGGTCTTGGCCTTGCCTTTTTCCCGCCCGCGGCGAGTCGCCGCAATACACGTCGTGGACATCGCGGCCTTGCGGGCGCCGTTCATGGTCCAACCGGCTATGCCCGGCTGTGAAGGGTTCATCCAAGCCGAAGCGAAACGGCTTGAGACCCTCGCTAAGCGGGTCGCCAAAGAGATACGGCAGCGTCTGGCGGCTCTGAAAGACAAGGCCAAGGTATCAGTGGAAAAAGGCCCTGTGGCCTCAACCATTCTTAAGCATGCGACCGGCCGTGACGCCTTAGTGGTGCTCGGTCACCGGGGGCTGACTAATCTGGACCGCTTCTTTCTCGGAAGCGTGTCCACGCAGGTCTCCCTTCACGCACGTTGTTCGGTCCTGGTGGTGAAGGGACCGGCGCGCCCCCTTCGTCGGGTACTGCTTGCTGTGGATGGGTCCAGGTCCTCGGACCAAGCGCTACAGTTTTTGTTAAAGCAAATGAGCCCGACGAGCAATGGACGGATCGAGGTTCAAGTCCTCCAGGTGTTGCCGCCGTTCGCTCATACAAAAGAAGCGATGGCCTGCATGGCGCGCACAACACGCTATGCTCAAAAACTTGAAACTGCCGGCTATATTGCAAAAGACGCGATACGGGCAGGCGATCCGGCCGAGGAGATCATCAAGGCAGCGACGAGTTTTCATGCGGATCTTCTGATCGTGGGTGCGAAAGGGTTAAGCGCAGTGGAGCGCTTTCTGCTGGGAAGCGTCTCATCAAAAGTGGTGCGCCACAGCGCATGTTCCATTCTCGTGGTGCGATAGTTTTTTCTCGACGCTTCACAGGATGTTACTTTTTGGCTATGCCTAGCACACCACCCTGGAGGGTTGATGGAAGGGACTATTAAAGCGGCTACCAATAGAGTTCTGGTGGTGGACGACGATTCAGAAATGACGTCCCTCCTCTCGGATATCCTCAAAGACGAAGGCTATGCTGTCGATACCGCCTCTTCCGGCGAGCAAGGGCTCACCAAGATGGGCGATTGCGACTACCAAGTAGTGATCAGCGATTTGAAAATGAAAGGGATGCCAGGCCTCACCCTGTTGCGGGAGATCAAACGGCTCCATCCGGAGACAAATGTGATCATCATGACCGCCTTTGGCTCGATTGAAACCGCCATCCAGGCCATGAAAGAAGGCGCGTATGACTACGTGACGAAGCCGGTCAAATCCGAGGAGATCGCGCTGACCACGCGCAAGGCGATGCAGGAGGCGAGCCTCCGTCGCGAGTTGGTCTGGCTGCGGCGAGCCGTTGAGAAGGAATACAGCTTCAATCAGATTCTGGGAAAGAGCAAGCCGATGCAGGAAGTGTTCGATCTTATCCGGCGGATCTCGGCCAGCCCCAGCAATATCCTGATCACGGGAGCAAGCGGGACCGGCAAGGAGTTGGTAGCGCGCGCCATTCATTTCAACAGTCCGCGGTCTCAGGGGCCCTTTGTACCGGTGAACTGCGCGGCCATTCCGGAACACCTCTTGGAGTCCGAAATGTTTGGCCACGTGAAGGGCTCTTTCACCGACGCCAAGGTAGACCGCAATGGATTGTTCGAAGAGGCCCAGGGCGGCACACTCTTTCTCGATGAGATCAGCGAACTGCCGCTGAGCCTGCAGGCGAAGCTGTTGCGTGCTATTCAGGAAAAAGAAATTCGCCGGGTCGGGGCGGCCCGGTCGATTCCGGTGGACGTACGAATCGTGGGGGCCACGAATCTGGACCTGGTCGAGCAGGTCCGAGCCAAACTTTTTAGAGAAGATCTCTACTATCGGCTCAACGTCATCGAGGTCCATATGCCGGCTTTACGGGAGCGCACGGAAGATATTCCCCTGCTGGCGATGCATTTCATCAAGAAGTATGCCGAACCAATGAAAAAGACGGTTTCCGGGCTGACAGAAGGCGCCCTGGCGCTGCTGATGGATTATGATTGGCCAGGGAACGTCCGGGAACTTGAAAATGTGATCGAGCGGAGCGTCACGCTAACGCGAGGTGAGAAAATCACGCCCGAGGATCTCCCGCCGGTCGTGCGCGGAAATTCTGGCGAAAGGCAAATGATCGAAGAGGCGGCCGAGAAGACCCGCACGCTCGCGGACATGGAGCGGGCGTATATCCTCCGCATTTTGGAGAAGACCGGCGGCAACAAGTATCAAGCGGCCCAGATGCTGGGAATTGACCGCAAAACCCTGTACCGGAAACTGGACGAGATCGAGAAGGCAAAAAGAGACTCATGAAAGGTCGTAAAGAGTTCCTGCGTCTATCTCCCGAGGAAGAGCGGCTCTTGCCGCAACTTCAACCGCTCATCACCCGGCATATGGATGAGCTGGTCAAGGCGTTTTACCGCCACCTCCTTCAGTTCGACGAGACACGTCGTCTGCTGTCGGATGAGATCATTACCAACCGGCTGTTAGCGGCCCAGCGCAAATATCTCCTGGAACTGGTGGGCGGGGATTACGGACCGGAATACCAAGAAAACCGATTAAAGATCGGTCATGTGCATGAACGCCTTGGGCTGACCCCGCAATGGTATCTGGGTGCCTACCAGCTCTACCTGTCCTCGATCTTTGCGATCATGGTCGAAGAATACAAGGGCCGGCCCAAGCAGCTTCACGATCTCTCGCAGGCGCTTCTGAAGGTGGTGTTCCTTGACATCGGCCTGGCCCTCGACGCGTATATTGAAAAATCCAATGAACGATTGGAGTTTGCCAACCGCCAGCTTGCGATGTTCAGCCGCGAGCTCGAAACGGGACTGACCGCCAAGGAACATGACCTCCGCCAGTCCCAAGAACAGCTTCGTCATACCGAAAAACTGGCAGAACTGGGAACGCTGGCTTCCGGCATGGCCCATGAGATCGGCACGCCGATGAACGTCATTCTAGGACGGGCCGAGTTTCTCCAACGGAAGACGAAGGATCCAGAGACGGCCAAGGGATTGCAAACGATCGTTGATCAGGTCGAGCGCATCACGAAGATCATGAACCAGCTCCTGACGTTCGCACGGCGGCGGCCCATTGAGCGACGGGCCACGAACATCAACAAGGTCATTGAAGACACCCTCGAGGTGATGCAAGAGCGATTCGCCCGGCATCACATTGCAGTCAGAAGTCAGCTGGATCCGGCATTGCCAAAGGGCGATGTGGATCCAGATCAGATCGGACAGGTCTTGCTGAACCTCGTCATTAACGCGCTCCATGCGATGGGGGATAGTGGAGGCTTATTCGTGCGGACCGCTATCGTCCCGATCAGTAAAGGTTCCGCTGAGAACTATGCCGAGATGATCGAAGTCTCCGTCGCTGACACCGGCTGTGGCATCGCGGCGGCGGACCTCGACAAGATCTTCAATCCATTCTTCACGACCAAGGAAATCGGCAAAGGTACGGGCCTGGGTCTCACGGTCGTCCATGGGATTGTTCAGGAGCACGGCGGCTTCGTCGTGGTCGAGAGCGAAGTCGGCAAGGGCACGACCTTTCGCATTCGGCTGCCGATCGCTTCCTAGAGAGATCACGAAAGGTTGCGTTGTTGACCCTGAGAAGACGTCACAAAAGAATTTAGATAAGTTAACGCGAGAGGAGCCGGCGGTCAGCGCTCTTGAATGATCAACGCCGACCGCCGCTTCTTGCCATGGGCTGGATAGACGTTACCCCTTGCCTCATCAGCCTCCGCCTTGGCCCCTCAGCGAAAGCACAAACATTTCCCCCTTCATCTGTGGATGGAGGTCGCACCAGAAGGCATAGGTCGCGCTTCCCTCGCCCGTACCGGTAGAAGGTTTGTTGAAGTGGAGGATCATTGTCTTTCCTGGTTCTACTCGGTACACATTGGGACCCATTCCTTTAGCCAGGTAGCCATCCCCCTCGACCTTCACCTTGACATCCTTGAACAATGAGGAACTGAATCCGTGCACAACGGTGTCCTCGTTGCGCACAACAATCTCCGTCGGTTCATCCTTTAAGGTATAGCCGCTCACTTTCCATTCCTTGTCCTTGGCGACGATCTCGATCTTCTTGGTGGGCTCTTCAGCCCGGACCGAGGCGACTGTTCCTAGCTCCGACCAGGGAACAGCGAACCCCATGACCCCTGTAGCGAGCAGGCCTACCGTAAGCATGCCATATGATTTCTTCATAGGTCCCTCCATGATTGGTTAATGAATGTTTCTTCAGCGGCAACATGCCGCGCCTTCTGCCCGCAACGTATGCAAGCCGCATACCCATCGAACCAATGATCCAACGTGTTTGTGGGCAAGCGCAGTGTTATTGGGCAGATTGAGTTATGGACTCAAGATGCTAGCACTGGATATGAGACTGATTCGCGGCGCGTTCTTAGTCATTTTGCCACATCTCCAGAATATGCCGTGTGGTGATTTGCCTCAATCGACACGTCCGGAACCACCCACCTTTGCTGTCGCATCTTTCCACATATCCAGAACTGAATCTTCGTTCACCTGCGGAGTTTTTCGCCACTCCAGCAAGCTGATTGTTTCGGACATTCTGGTAACTCCACGAATTCGTAGGCAGGTTTGGCTTCCTGGCTTACGGCCCGCATCTTGCTCAAATACTTCTTTCAAAGTTGGAAACCTGTGAGGGTTGAAATGTGATGACAGACGGGAAATCGAAAGACAAACCCGTGAGCGTATTGCTGGCCGATGATGATGTAGCGATGCGCACTCTGATTACTGATGAACTTCAGGATGAAGGCTATTCGGTGATGCAGGTGGCCGATGGTCACGCTGCGCTCGACTGCGTGGATGAGTACGCTCCGGACCTCATTCTGTCCGACCTGCGGATGCCGCACGGAGGCCTGGAGCTGGTGGCTCGCTTTAGGGCGCGTGCGCCTAAGACACCCATTATTTTGATGACCGCATTTGGAGATGCGACGACCGAAGCCCTGGCCTATGAGAAAGGGGCGTCGGCCTATTTCAACAAGCCGGTGCGGATGGGGGACGTGAAGGCCGCCATTCATCGACTCTTGAATCATGATGGCAGGTAGGGTAACGAACTGTTCCGTCATTCAACATAAGGAGGCAAGTTATGAGTAGTCAGTCTAAAGGACCCTCGAAATGGCCAAGTGTGGGCTGCCTGGGTCTTTTACTTCAGGCGGGAAGTCTCGTGTTCGCGCCAGCGTCGTTTGCCGCGGATGAGCATGCGCACCATGCGTCGGCCAATAGTCCTGGGTGGGCGGAGCAGCTCAAGGGACAGACGATTTTTGAGAACACGATGGAGGGCCGCCCTGAGCGTGCGCAAAAAGTGGATCTGCAGCACCAACGGTTAATGCAGCAAATGGACACGCAGGCCGAAGGCCAGCGAACGTCCGGTGGATATAACACGATGTCCACCATGCACCAATTTATGGGCCAGGACGGGGCGAGCTTTCTCTTAGCCTCTGACAATAAGTCAGAACCTGTGCTGTCGGGCGGCGGTCGGTGTCCGTCCACCGCGCCGGTCAAGAAATACGACATCTCCATGATCTCCATCGAGATCACGCTGAACCAGTGGCTCGACTACTATCCGGGATACATGTACATCCTGACCGAGGACATTGCCAAGGCACGTGGTGAGGAAGCTCGCAACAAGGCCGCGCGAGACAACGAGAAGGATCAGTTCGACACCGGGGCGGTCACGAACGGCCTCCAGGGGGACATCATCCAGCCTTTGGCGATCCGCGCCAATCAGGGCGATTGCGTGAAGATCACCCTTCACAACCAGTTAGAAAGTGAGTCAGGAAGTCTCCATATCCACGGGGCAAGCATGATCGTCAGCGCCACCGGGAAGCCGGCGACCACCACGAACCCGGATACGGTCGTGGAACCCCGCAAATCCGTGGACATGGAGTGGTACATCCATCCCAACACCCAGGAGGGTGTGCGCCAGTTCCATTCCTACAGCAATGACCGGGAACTGACGGTCATGGGCCTGTTCGGGGCATTCGTCGTGGAGCCGAAAGGCTCGCGCTATCTTGATCCGCTGGGTACAGGTCCTGCGCCGGAGGCGAAGAGTGGTTGGCAGGTGATGATCAACAACGGCTCCGGGCCGGATTTCCGCGAGCACGTGATCTTCTACCATGAGGTCGGAGACGAAGCGTTCCGGCCGGTCAACAAGAAGGGCGACTTTCTGCCGCAGCGCGATCCTTTGACCGATGCCTACCGTCCGGGTGGCCGCGCGCTGAACTATCGGAGCGAGCCATTTGGCATCGACGAAATGCACCTGCAGCACGAGTACTTCGGTTTCGAAGACGAATCCTTGGCCTACAGCGCCTACACCTTTGGCGATGTGCCGACGACCCTCCCGCGCGCGTACTTAGGCGATCCTGTGAAGTGGAGGATCGTGCACGGCGGATCAGAGGTCTTCCATTCGCACCATCCGCACGGCGGCTCCATCCGTTGGCCGCGCAGCCCGCGCGCTCTGGACACAGAGCTGTGGGCGACCGCAAAGAACGGCCCTGTCAAATATCCGGTCATCCGGACCAAGACCGACCGCGTGGACGTCGAGGTGATCGGACCTGCCGAAGCGCTTGACCTGGAGAACGAGTGCGGCTCGGGACTGTGTCAGCAACTGGCTGGGGATTTCTTGTTCCACTGCCACGTCGCGCATCACTATGTGGCGGGAATGTGGGGCTACGCACGGACCTATAACACGCTACAAGTCGCGCAATCTCACACCGATGTTATGCCGGATCTGCGGGAGTTGCCGGATCGGCAAGGCCGTATGGGTGTCGGCGTCACCTCGGACAAATTGATCGGTAAGACTGTGGATTGGTTCGGCAAGACCTTCCAGATCGTGGACAAAGGCAAGACGAATTGGAAGAGCGACCCGGCCGTCGTGACGTTGAAGGATTGGGTGGAAATCCAGCTGCCCACCATGGGCAAACCGGGCCACAAGGATGACGAGAAGGGCCAGATCATGGCTTATGATGCCACGGTGCTGGACTGGGCCTGGAATGGCAACATGGCAATGACCGAGAAGGAAAGCACTGCGGCCAATCCGAAGTACAAGTCCCCGAAGCCGGGCGAACGATTGCCGATCCTGTTTGAAGCGCGGACCGGCAAGATCGCCTGGCCGACGATGAAGCCGCATTTCGGGAAGCGCGTGCCGTTCCCGCCGAACCACAACGGGGCGCCATGGTTGGAGATGATCCATCAGGATGAGAGCGGCGCGCGGACGCCGGATCCGGCGAAGCCGGGCGAACAGGGACGCTGGAGCCTGTGCCCTGAGAACGTGGGCCGCAAATACTACAATCTCCACTTCATCCGCACGCCGATCACCTTGGCGAAAGCGCAAGGGAAGGAGCCGGCCATGGTGGATAAGGACGGCTTGATCTATGTCATCCACGAAGAGGAGGAGGAGACCCGGAACAACGACGACAAGAAGTATCCACTCGTGATTCGCGCAAACGTCTACGATTGCGTAGACGTGCTACTGACGAGCGAGTGGAACGACGATGACTTCACGAACTTCCAGTCGTCGAAGATCAACATCCATCCCCATTTCATGCAGTTCGACAACCAAGCGTCAGACGGCGTGATTTCGGGCCTTTCCTATGAGCAATCTGTCCGGCCGTTCACCATGCTCGAGAAGAAACAGAAGCAAGGATTGCCGGTGCCGATGAACAGTGTGCTGACGGCGGCAGTCAAAGCCGGCAGCAAGAGCATCACAGTCAAGAATGCGAAGCAGTATCATGTGAACACCGAGTTATTGGTCGGCGCGGACAATGTGAAGGGAAATGAGATCCTTCGCATGGCGAAGATTGATGGCAACACCATCACCTTCACCAAGCCGTTGAAGCATGATCATCCGGCTAACGATATCGTCACCGTGGAGTTTGTCCGGTATCGCTGGTGGGTGGACTCGGACCTCGGCACCGTCTTCTGGCATGACCATGCGTTTGGGGCGACGACCTGGCCACACGGCGGGTTTGGCTCGGTGATCATCGAGCCGCAGGGCTCCACGTACCATGATCCGAAGACCGGCAAGCAGATCCGCAGCGGCCCGATCGCCGACATTCATACGACAGAGCCAGTGGGCTACGGTGTGAACGGCAGTTTCCGCGAGCTGATGGTCTCGATTCACGATACTGTACCGCATACCGTCAACATTATCCAGGCGGGCAATCCGCCGGGCCAGCCGGTTGAAGTGGCACTGGAGGGTGGGAAGACGGTGTCCTTCCAGATGCCGGAACACATGCTCAATGCGCCCAACGCATATCTTAATGGTGGGACACACACCACCGGCAGCGGCCTGAACTTCCGAGCCGAGCCGCTGGCGCGGCGCTTAGCGAACAATCCGGACACCTCACAGCTGTTCAGCAGCCTGGCTCATCGGGATCCCGACACGCCGCTCCTGCGGGCATATCTCGGGGACACCATCGTGTTCCGGCTCCTGCATCAGCTGATGAACGAGTCACACGTATGGACGATTTCCGGTCACACCTTCCTGACCGAGCGGTATGCGGGGGACGCCAATCGGAAGAACTCGATCCACATCGGGATCGCGGAACGGTATGACCTGGTGACCAAGGCCGGCGGCTTCCAAGGCATGCCGGGCGATTATATTCATTTCAACGGCCGCGCGTCCCACTTTGCCGAAGGCGGCTGGGGCATTGTGCGGGTGTTGGATAAGGAGCTCCCGGACCTGAAGAGACTGCCGGCCGGGACAAGCAAGGATGAAATCCCCGCGGCGCCGGCCTCCGTGTGTCCGGATAGCGCACCGGTGAAGACCTTTAACGTGGTTGCACTGGATCGGCCGCTGAATTTCAATCCGAAGTCGAAGGGCGCTATCGAAGTGGACTTCGAACGCAAGATCGAAGTGGCAAACCCGGAGGGTAAGATCTTTGTGCTGGAGGAAGAGGCGACACGCGTGGCGACCGGTCTGCAGCCGAATCCGTTGACGCTGCGGGTGAACCTGGGCGACTGCATCAAGGTGAACCTGAAGAACAAGATGGCCAATAGCCGAGCGTCGTTCTTCGCGCCGGGGCTGGGGTTTGATCCGCGCGACTCCCAGGGGATCAACGTCGGCAACAACGCGGGCGATCAGACGATCGCGTCAGGCCAGAGCCGAACCTATACCTACTACGCGCATCCCAGTAATAAAGAGACCACCTCCTTGGTGTGGGACGGCGCAAATGTGGTGACCAATCCAAGGAACGGCCTGTTTGGGGCGGTCATTGTCGGGCCCAAGGGCTCGAAGTATCGTGATCCCGTGACCGGCGAAGATCTGTCTCAGAAGAACAGCTGGCAGGCGGATGTCCTCGTGGACGCGAGCCTGCCGGAGAACACCGGCAAGAGCAACTACCGCGATGTCGCCCTTTTCTTCCAAGATGAGGACAACATCATCGGGACCAGCTTTATGCCGTATGTGCAGAACGTCGCAGGATTAGTCGGCGTGAACTACCGATCAGAGCCGTACAAGCAGCGCCAGGAACAAGGCTGCACGCTTGGGCATATCTTCCAGGCCTGCTCGGCGGGCTCACCCGAGGATCCGACCACGCCGCTGATTCAGGCGCATGCCGGCGATCCAGTCCGAATCCATGTGATCGGAGCCTGGAGCGAACAGAACGGCATGTTCGGTGTCGAAGGCCATGAGTGGCCCATCGAGCCCTACATGACGGGCGCGGACATGATCAGTGTGGTGGAGTTTGCCGGCTCTGAAGTGCTGGATGCGTTCCTGCGCGAAGGCGCGGGCGGCCCATACCGGCTGGCTGGCGATTATGTCTGGTCCAACCAGCGACTGCCGTATTCGCAATCCGGGCAGTGGGGCTACTTCCGTGTGCTACCGGTTGGTGACCAGCGGATCCTGCCTCTCACGAGTGGGGTTGTGGGCAGCCAGAAAGCAGAAGTGGAACCCACACCACCGATTGCAACGCCGACCTCGGGGGCAGGGACCGCAACGAGGCAGGAACTAAAGTAATGAGGCCTGCGAAAGCAAGTGAACTCAGCGAGGGAGCGACAGCGCTCTCCCGCTTTCTTGAGCGGCCGAATGATGTCTTCTTGTCGTCCTGAACAATGCGTCACGGCGTCCAGCATGACAACATCAACCAGAAAGGGAAACGGAATGAGTGTTTGGAAGACGGTCCAGCATGGCCTCATCGGAAGCAGCGCCGTGATTCTCATGGCAGCTTCGGCGAGCTGGGGGTATGAGGAATCCCCCGTCAAGGATGGGGGCATGCTTGGGGGGAATGTTACCTTGAAAGGAGAGAAGCCCATTCCGCGAGCCTTTAATCTGGTCACCTTTCCCGATCCCGTTTACTGTGGTCGCATCTCAAACGGAAGCGGGTGGCGATTGCTCCGGGAATTTACGGTTGGAGAGAACCACACGGTGAAAGATGTCGTGGTGATGCTGACCGGGATTGACAGAGGCAAGCCCTTTCCGTTTCAAGACCCGCGCATTGACGCGAGCGATTGCCAGTTCAAGCCATTCGTGACCGTCGTACGCAATGAGGAGAAAGTCGCGGTCGTGAACATGGATCCGGTGATGCATGACATTCAGGCCTATGAGACGTCTGAATTGGGCCCGCGGGTGCTCTTTAATGTGCCGCTGCCGATGAACCCGCACCACCCGAGGACGGCGGGATTGGATGCAGAGTATCACAAGCACATGGCCGGCGAGCCGATGACGCAGACGATTCACATGACCAAGAGTCGACGAGTGTTTGTTATGCAGTGCGGGTTCCATGCGTACATGGAGAGCTGGGGGCTCGCTGTGGACAATCCCTATTACGCCTTGACGGATGCAAAGGGAAACTTTGAGATCAAGGACATCCCGCCCGGGACGTACAAGATGATCGTCTGGCATCCGCAGGCACGGGTAATCATTGAGCAAAACATTACGATTCAGGCGAAAGGCGCGACGACCGCAAACTTCGAACTACAGCCGCGGGAGGGCCCGCGTGCCGGCATGGATGCCGTGGAGAATCCTCGTTTCAGTCTGCGGATCCTTGGCGAGCGCCAGATCAAGCCAACATTGGAGCTTCAGCAACCTTAGCCATTAGTCATCAGGAGGCAAGACATGAGAAGCTCTCCACGCCGTAATCTACTTGGCGGCGCCGCGTCCGTTTGGATCGGAGCACCGAGTCTTCATGCGGTGAAGAGCGGCCGGAAAGATGTCGCGGACATATGGCCGAAGTGGAGAAAGTTCTCGCTGATAGGAGTCATTGTCGCGCTCATCGCCGCGGTTACGGCGCAGGTAGTGAGCGTCCGAGAGGCTCAGGCGATCCCGGCGTTTGCGCGCAAGTACGATTTCGCCTGCAATGTGTGCCACGTCCCATCCTTTCCCAAGCTCAACGACTTCGGAAATCTCTTCCGAGACCATGGCTACCAGCTTGGCACAGATCAGGAGCTTCCAACCTGGGAAGGCCTGACCAAGGGTTACTGGCCGGTCTCGTTCAGGACAACCGTCGGGTATCAGTTCCAAAACAAGACCGGACTCCTCAATGCGACCTCGGGTGTTGGGGACGTCACATCCACGTCGGGAAGCTTTGGGTTTACGGGTCTGGACGTCCTGAGCTTTGGGATCCTCCACAGGGATATCAGCTTCGGCATCGTGTTCACGCCGGCGCTTGGCAGTGCCGGCTTCGGCACGTCACCTAGTGATGGTGATTTGGAATCGGCCTTCATCAAGCTCGACAATCTCCAGCGCTTTATTGGGCTCGGGGAAAACAATTATCTCATGAACTTCAAAGTCGGCAAGTACGAGCTGGATCTCCCCTTCAGCGAGAAGCGCAGCCCTACACTCAACACCACCTTTCTCATCTACCACTATATTGCCGGGATGCCTGTCGTTGGAGGCGGCCTGGCTGGGGTTACCAATCCGAACGATTTTATGTTGGGAGAGAACCATCCTGGCGCTGAGTTAGCTGGAATTACGCCCACGGCGTTCACGAACGGCTATTTCCGCTATTCGTTAAACGCCCTCTCCAACAGCGATGTGAACAAAGGACAAACCGGAGGCGGTCGCGCGTTTCAATTCTACGGTCATGTGACCCAGTCCTTCGGCGGCTACGGGGTCGTGTCCGGCCAGCGGATCGGCCTCTCTGGCATGGCGGGCCAAGCGCCCACGGTCCCTAACGCGGCAAGTCTCGCAGGGGGGACAGGCGAGAACAACCAGCCCTTCTCGCGGGCCGGCGTCGATGCGAGCCTGACGTGGCTGGGGCAAGTAAATATCTTTGGCACTTGGATGTTCGCCAAGGATAGTCAAAACCTGTTCCTCAACAACCCGAATGTCACTCTTGTGGGAAGCGCGCAGGAGGCTCACTGGAACGGGGGGTTTATAGAAGCAGATTACAACCCGATTCAACTGCCGAAATGGCTGTTCATCTACCGCTATGACTGGATCACAAATACGCAACAACCGGATAGCGGATTTTCTCTGCCGGACGGGCGGGTTGTGGGGAACTTCAACAACACGCAGCAGCATACACTGGGAGTCAGGTACAATTTGCATATTTCAACACGGACAGATTTTGCCCTTCACCTGGAATACAGCAACCTGCGAGGTACGCACACAGCCGCTTCAGGAGGAGATCAGCGACAAGACACGATGCTCGCCGGCTTAGATTTCGCTTTCTGATTGCAGAACCCTTCCCTTCAAGGGAGAGGATATGAACCTGAAAGGAGGGACAGTGTATGAGGTAGCCCCGCATTCGCGGAAACCTGAAAAAGGGGACAATGGCTCCGGGGGAAGTTACTAAGAATGGATAGTCCCCAATCAGGGACAGAAACCCTGTCCCACTTTAAGGGAGGCAGTACAGATAAAAGAATGAATAGCATCAGCACCAGAGACGTATTGCTGTTATTAGCGCTGATACTAGGAACGCTGGCGCAGTTCGCTTTTGCAATCAGCGACGATCGTTCAAAAGGGAAGGCCCTCTACGAAAAACAATGTCTGTTCTGTCATGGCGCGCAAGGACACGGGGATGGTGTAATGGGGAAGTCGCTCACGCCTCCGCCCGCCGATTTAGCTAAGACGAAGGGGAAGTCTGATAATGAACTGCTCACGATCATTCAGAATGGACGTCCGCCGACAGCAATGCCCGGTTTTAAGGCACAGCTATCTGAACAGGAAATTCAGGATCTCGTGGTATATATAAAAACGTTCGGAAGATAAGTTGAGCCACACAGTATGTTTGTGAGCCGGATCCGATATTCAATAATCAGGAGTGCACAGAGTAGGCAGCGACGTACTATACGGCAGCGATGAAAGGAGAGAACAGAGAACAATGTATAAGAAACTCATTCTTGGCGTATTCTCATTATTGGTTTGGATTGCATTTTTGTTCCAAGGGCTTACGTTGCCAGTCCAGGCAAAAACTAAGATCACTCCTGGAGCCGACGTACAGGCGGATGACAAGAGTGTCCGTGAGATACTCGTTTCTTTTCACAAGGCTGAGGAATTCCTCGAAGCTCGCAATTTGGATGGCCTAATGGGTCTCTATTCGAAGGACTATGGCTACAACGGGCTCAAAAAGGACGATCTCCGAAAAATCTGGGAGAGCTTATTCGCCGAACACAAGAAAATCGCTAGTGCTCACATGTTTTCCAAGATTATCGTGGTGGCTGGGAAAAATCCGACGGCCGACATCACTTGCATGGGGAGTCTCTGGGCGACCACTGTTCCGACTGGCCACAGAGTGAATATCGACAGTTGGTTTGAGGAGGAGCACCACATGGCGTACGAGGATGGCGCGTGGCGAATCCGGGGACATGCGGGTGAGGCCCCCAAGGTCCTGCAATTTGGAGTCGCACCACATCCACTCTTTTGATGTGATCTTTGAGGGGCTCTAATGGAACTCTGGCACTTGTATGATTCGCCGGGGGTAGGGGGCTGACAAGCCGAAATGAACTGCCGGTTTACGCGCCTGACCAATGCCTGTTCCAAGAAAACTGGCTAATCATATTCACGCTCTCAGCCTGACATTCATGTGGTATAACTTTGCTCGGATCGATCAGGCACATCGAGTCAGCCCCGCAATGGCTGCAGGGGTTGCCGATCATGTCTGGAGCTAGAGGAAATTGTCGGACTCCTCGAATCGTGAAAGGAGGCTGTCATGGGAGAGGTCAATGCCACGATCTATCTGAAAGAACGAGAGCCGGAGAAAGGATGGGTCTATACGCATTGGGTGTTGGATGTTGGAAAAGGTCAGGGACCAGTTCAAGAAGATATTAAGATAGTGTGCGCGGAAAGTAGTCAGCGGTATATGAGCCGCGAGGAAGCGATGCAAGAAGCCAAATCCAGGATCAAGGTTAAAAAAGGAGTGCGGTTCTCTTTCTGAGAGTCAAGTTCGCTGGGATGCGAAGAGTTTAACCTGAGGTGGTTCAAATCATACCAGTGCCGGAACTCTCCCTCGCTGGACAAATCAGCATCTCGCACTATGAGGTGTGGATGCGGGAGCGTGACAACGAAAAACGGAGGAAGGACCTTGCTCCCTAAGAGGGGCTGCGGCAGGTCATACGGTGAGCAAACAGCTTGGAGAGTTGGCGCTGGCGTTGATGTTGGGGATCAGTATGCTGAGCAATGCTGCTGAGGCGAGGACGGGTAGGCCCGCCGTTGACCCGGAGAATGCCGAAATCATCAAGGGGCCAACTAGTGAAGATTGAAGGGGAATTGTATGTCATGCGAAGTGCCGATGGCGAAGAGTTCAGGTTCCATGTCAAGGTCGGGGATAAAATTGAAGTTGAAATCACACGGCAGGGAACGGTTGAGACCATACGGCTGTCCGGAGAGTAACACGCCATATACAAAGGATCTTGCCGCTCTTCTATATCGGACTGCCGACATGCGATTTTACGATAGATATGAGGATAGGAGATCGCCCCGAAGGAAGTAATCTTTATTGCCGCAAGTCGGCGTTATTGGGAGAATACAATGCCTGAAGCCGCAATCCTCAAGGCCCTGGAAGACAGCGGTCCTTGCACGGTCGATGCAATTATCAATGCCCTTCCTGATTATTCCCGTGATCAAGTGATTGCCGTCATTGACCGCCTCAAAGAAGATGGAAGACTACTCTTCTGTGCGCAGACAGACTTAGAAGAGGTTATCTCGAAGCGGGCCATAAAATTTGATTTGGAGGGTGTTCTCATGGCCTGCCAAGCCGAAATCAAGTGCATGCGACGTCTTGATCTGCCGGTTTGCTGCGGAGGAGAATGCCTACCTTTCCGCCGAAGAGGCCGAGGCCAAGGACTAACAACGCGACTGCAGCCCACATCGCAATCCTCGTCGGCGTGGCGCTGAGTCCGAAGATCCCCGCGGCCGGACCCCAAGCGGCCATGACCAGGATCCCCAGATTCAGCGCGCCGACCTGAATCCATTTCCATTGTTCAACCTGCGCGGTCAGACGCTCCAGATAGTGACGCCGCTCCTTCTGATTGTTCACGCGAGTCAGCGCAAGGATCACCGGCAGCATGTGGCTGAGGGCTCCGATGATAGTCTGGAGAATAAAACCGATGAGTGCCATGTGGCTGTAGCTCATCAGGTGAGCAGTTCCGATGGGATAGGCTGGCGGCTCGGTGCGGTTGTTCCAGGCGAGTAAGATACCGACCATCACGGTCAGCGCCAACCAGCCTGTGCTTCCCAGCAAATGCAGAACCGGCAGCGACCATTTGTTCGGCGCCGCCCACCAGGTGCGAAGAATATTGGTCCCGAACACCGACACGCCGAGGAGGACAATAACCCCTGCGACGACCTGGACCAGTGGGACCCCGAGAAGAAATCCGGCCACCAGACCGGCCACACCTGTCGGTAGTAACACAAACGCGAGGACTGCCAAGCGGTCGCTCGCAAGGCGCGCCGCGCTGACGGTCGGAAACATCGTCTGCATGGTCCCGATGATGGTCAATGTCACGAAGCCGAGCAAGTTCAAATGCAGGTGGGCCAGCCGGACCGGATTTATGTTTTCTGGATCAAGCCCGGCAAAGGCGATCAGCTCGCCCAGAACAATGCCGCCGAAGAGCGAGAGAACGGCGAGTCCATAGAACCAGAGATGCAGGCCCGGTCGTGAGAGACTTTTGCGAACCATCGATAACGTGTCGCCCAGGAGTAGCAAGAAGGCCAGGCCGACGGCTAGTCCGGAGAGCCCGACGATGGGGTACTGTAACGTGCCGAATCCGACCACCATGCCGAGCACGCCACCGTTGAGCAGGAGATATTGGAGAGCGCGGCTCTTTTTCGGTTCATACGGGACCATGAGGAGCGGCGGGATGAAGGTCAACAGAGCCCCAAAGATCATCTGGGTGACTCCGCCGAGGAGGGCGGAATGGACGTGGATGAGTCTCAACTGGGGGATGGCTGGGAATCCCAGTTCCTTGGCAGTCCAGAAATAGAAGCCCAGGAGGATCGAGACGAGAAGCCAGACTAACGCTGTCAGAAGAAACAGAGGCGGACGGACAGCAGCCAGGTCATGCCTTTTTTTCTTTCCGTTCAGCAAATCTCGTAGAGTATGATCCCACTTACGCATGCGATCATAGCGCAATCCACGGAAAAGCGCATCTGGCAGCGCCGATCCACCTCCTGGGTGACGTTGAAGCGAGAGGTCCCTTCATGAACGTGCTGGTCCTGAATACGGGAAGCTCATCCGTCAAGTTCGCGGTGCTGCACCTTGCGGAAGTAGCGCTGGCAAATTCGCTATTGTCCGGGCTCGTGAGAGGATCGGTCAAAGGGATCGGGGGTCTGGCGACTTTGGACCTAACCATTGCAAACGGCCACCCGGTCCCGTTGGAATGCTCCATTGCCGACCATCGGGAAGCCATTGAATGGATCTTTGAGCAGTTGCAACCCTTACGCGACGATTCTGGAGGTACTCCTCTTTTGCCAGGGGTGGAAGCGGTGGGGCATCGTATTGTGCATGGCGGTGATCGCTTTCAGAATGCTGTCCGGATCGATGACACGGTGCTGGAGGAAATACAGGCCCTATCTGAACTGGCGCCCTTGCATAACCCCGCTGGCCTTGCTGGCGTCCGGGCAGCGCAGGCGGCACTTGGTCCCGATATCCCGAATATTGCGGTATTTGATACGGCGTTCCATCATGCCATGCCGGCGCGCGCGGCGACCTATGCCATCCCCTTCGATCTCGCCGCCCGTCATCGCATCCGACGCTACGGATTTCATGGCATCGCTCATGCTTCGCTGATCGCCGGCTATGCGGCCGCCACAGGAAAGGCCGTCGCAGATCTGAGCCTCATCATTCTTCACCTTGGCAGTGGATGTTCGGCGGCAGCGGTTCGCGCAGGCCGCTCGATCGACACCTCGATGGGCTTCACGCCACTGGAAGGTTTGGTGATGGGCACACGCTCAGGTGACCTTGATCCTGCTGTGGTGAGTTACCTGGTTCGCCAAGAAGGGGTGGAGGCGCAGCAAGTTGAACAATGGCTTAACGAGCGATCCGGGCTCCTCGGGGTCTCCGGTCGATCGCGGGACATAAGCGATCTACTGGCCGCCGCCGAGCAGGAGGATGACTCGCGCGCGACCCTCGCCATCGATGTCTTCTGCTATCGCGCCCGAAAATATATTGGGGCATATCTTGCTGCGCTTGGAGGCGCCGATGCGGTGATCTTCGGAGGCGGCATCGGCGAACATGTGCCCGCGGTGCGCGCCAGGATCTGTGAAAATATGGAATGGTGCGGGTTGTTGATAGACAAAGAGAGAAATGCGAAAGTCGTTGGGCTCAGCGCCGGCACGGCGGCACGAATCAGCCCTGACGATACGCGGTTTCCCGCCTATGTCGTGCCCGCCGACGAAGAGAGCTGGATCGCCCGAGAAACGGCAGACTGTTTACACGCTGAGCGCTCTTGAAACAGCGGCGTGCCCGAATCTGAGGCGGCCGCTTGCTTTCCGTCAGTTGTTTCACTTAGACTCGGCCGCTCGGTGTCGTGCGATATCAACCCTAAATGGAGGTGCGTGATGAAGCCAAGTCTGTCCAATTGCTCAAGACCATTCCTTGTGATAATCATGGCTCTTGCCACCGTCGTCTGGGCCTCTCTGCCGGTTCAGGCCGCGGACGATGCCACATTCACAGCGGTCGAGAAGGACGGCGCAAAAATCTGGGAGGGCGGGGGCACCGTCGATCTGAAAGCTCATGGCTCCGGGCCGCTAATGTTGAAGGTGAAGAATACTCTGACGGCGGAGCACGGTTTTGCCATCGATAGCATGAAAGTCAAGGAAGTGATCAAGCCGGGCGAGGAAAAGACCATCAGCGTGCCGCTCGAGAACATCGACAAAACGGTCACGGAGCACAAAGTCTATTGCCAACTGCATCCTAAGCACGGGGCTGCCACGTTGAAAGTGACCGGTAACTAGCATTTCCCGGCCAGTATCTTGCTCTTGCGCGAGACGCGGGGAGCGCGCTGTCTGAAGGCGGCGCGCTCCCACCGTTTTTCGGCGGACTGAACCCTCCTTTCTCGCAGTTGACACTCCAGCCGGCCCCTCCTAGAATGCCGGATCATACAACCGCTTGCGGGTAAAATCTTGGAGGGGTTTTTATGAAGGAACTCAAAGCTGAGTCCATCCGGAACATTGTTCTCCTCTCCTACAACGGCGCAGGAAAAACCAGCCTGGTTGAGGCCATCCTCGCCGCCGCCGGCTCCATTGCACAGATGGGGTCGATTGCGGCCGGTACTGCGGCGATGGATTACGAGCCAGAGGAGCATCACCGAAAACTTTCCGTGCACTCTAGTCTCTGCCAGTTGTCCTGGAACGATACGGGGCTCAATCTTATCGACACACCGGGCGCGCCCAGTTTTTACGCCGAAGCCAGACAAGCGACGTACGTCGCGGACTCCGCTGTGTGGGTCCTGAATGCGGCGGCCGGTGTCAAGTCGGAGATGGAGAAGCCGTGGGAATATGCGTTAACGATTGCCCTCCCTGGGTTGATTTTCGTGACGGGTCTGGATAAAGAGCGAACCACGCTCAAGACTGTGGTGGAGGCGGTAGAGCGCACCCTGGAGATCAAGACCGTGGTCTTAACCCTTCCGATCGGGCAGGAAGGCGCCCTGGAAGGGGTGATTGATTTGATCAACGGCGAAGCCTACCGGTATGCGGCGGAGGGCAGTGGGAAGCGTCAGAAATGCGAGATTCCTTCCGCTATGACGGAAGAAGTCGCGGCGGCGCGTAAGGCCGTGATTGAATGCGCAGCGGAGGCCGATGACCAACTCTTGGAAAAATATTTAGCGGAAGGGTCGCTCTCCGAGGCGGAGATCATACAGGGGTTGAAGGCCGGGACACTCAGCCGCAAGTTTTTCCCTCTCCTCTGCGGATCGGGCGTCAAAAATATCGGCACACTTGAGTTGCTCAACGCCATGCGTTCGCTTCTGCCGTCGCCCGTGGAGCGGATGGCGGCCCGGCCGGTGGAAGCGAAGACCGCGAATGGAGGGGAAGCCGCCTCGTTGTTTCTCTCAACCACAGCGCCGTTTGCGGGCTATGTGTTCAAAACTCTCATTGACCCGTTCATGGGGCACATGAATTATGTCCGCGTCTATTCTGGTTCCCTGGCAACGGATGCCGGCTTCCTCAACGGCACGCGAGGAGTCAAAGAAAAAGGCGGTAAGTTGTTCCATGCCATCGGGAAAAAATACGTGCAGGTGGAAGCGGCGGTCGCCGGAGATATCGTCGCCATGCCCAAGCTTAAAGACACGCAGACCGGCGACACGCTGACATCCGACAGCAGCGCGCTGATTATTCCCAAACCTCCGCTCATGCGCCCCTTGATGTCCTTCGCGCTGGAGCCGAAATCGAAAGCGGACGTGGAGAAAGTCAGCTTAGGTTTGCACAAACTCGTCGAGGAAGATCCCTCTCTAGAATTCACGAGAAATAATGAGACCCATGAGATGATCCTGAGCGCCATGAGTCAACTTCACGTGGATGTCGCATTTGAGAAACTCAAGCGCAAATACGGGATCGAAGTGAACGTTCATACGCCGAAGGTACCGTACAAGGAAACGGTGCGAAAACCGGCCACCGCTCAAGGCAAATACAAAAAACAAACCGGCGGGCATGGCCAGTATGGCGACACGTGGATCAAAATCGAACCGCTGCGCCGAGGGGCAGGCTTTGAATTCGTCAACCACATCGTGGGGGGGGCGATTCCAAGAAACTTTATCCCCGCCGTTGAGAAGGGCGTCGTGGAAGCGATGCACGAAGGCATTGTCGCCGGGTTTCCTGTAGTAGACGTGAGAGTGACCCTCTACGACGGCTCGTATCACGACGTAGACTCCTCGGAAATGGCCTTTAAGATTGCCGGCTCGATGGGATTCAAGAAGGCGGTGGAGCAGGCGGCCCCCATTCTGCTGGAGCCGATCATGAGCGCGGAGGTCAGCACCCCGGATGATTTTGTGGGACCTGTGATCGGCGATCTGAACAGCCGGCGGGGCCGAATTCAGGATACCATTCCGAAGGGACACGGAACTCTGATCAAGGCGTCAGTTCCATTGGTGGAGATGTTGAAATATCAGGCTTCCCTGAACTCGGTGACGGGCGGCCGGGGCACGTATTCCATGGACTTCCTGACGTACGAGGAAGTGCCCCGCGAACTTGCCGCCAAAGTTATTGAAGAGCAGAAAGCCGGCAAAACCGCCGTGGCGGCATCCTAGAGAATTTTGCTCGCGCCTTGCAATCAATCCTCATTAGTGGTCGCTACTCCAGGCGAGGCCTCTGGGATTTCGTCCCAGGAGCCCACACCGAAAGGAAAAACTTTGTGAAAGCAGTCCGCTGCTCCATATTCCTGCTCATGTCAATCGCGCTGTCATCCACTGCGTTGGCTGAGTCTTCAGATAGCGTACAAGCTCGTGACATTGTACGCCAAGGTACCTGGGAAGCAGGCCTTGCGGTCGGCTATCTTCAGGGCCTAAAGGTGTTCACCTCTGCCTCAGCCAATCGCAGCGCGGTGTATGCTCTGCCCCGGCTCGGGCGGGTGGTGACTCCGATAACCGGTAAGAGCTTTTACGAGGGCAACCTAGAAATTCTGGTCGAACCCTTATACGCGCACTACTTCAAACCGTTTGGAGCCTCGGCGGCGGGCGGCTCATTGCTTTTCAAATACAATTTTCTCAGCTTCGGACGATGGATGCCGTATTGGGATGTCGGCCTGGGTATGCTCTGGACCAATCTTGCGCCCCGTATTCAAGAACAAAGCACCCCATTCAATTTTGTGCTCGAGACTGGACCAGGCGCGCAGTACTTCCTGAGCTCGACGGTCGCCTGGGGAGTCGGGGTCCGTTTCCATCACATCTCCAATGCTGGAATCGGGGACCGCAATCTGGGACTCAATTCGGTTCTTGCGTATACCGGAATTTCTTTCTTCTTCCACTGAGTGAAAATCCTGCGTCGGCGCGCGTGACTTTAGCCGGCAGAATTCCGCGATCTGCGCGGCAGCGCCTGCCCTGGCCACTTCATCCGCCTGGATGGGCAAGACACCGGCCTCAACTTGACAGGATCATCATGACTGATCTAGCGTATGCCGCTTAACCGGCATCCAGATATGATGGCTCTGGAAAGGAGCAAAGTGGTGGCAGCGCAGGACTTCAATCCATCCACCGTGCAAGTTATTCTCCAAATGCGCTGGCGGTAGTCAGACTGCTATGGTCGCAGCAATCAGCCAGGCCGAGGATCTTCTTAAGGGATACGTCTTTACTGTCCAGGAGTTCGCGCGGCTGACGGTACTCGCCGTCGCGGGGGTTTTTCAAAAACCTTCCTACGTGCAAGAGACGCTCTATTACATGGACCAGATCGGGGTCGGCTCCATGTTCATCTTGGCTCTCACCGGCCTATTCACAGGGATGGTGTTGACACTGCAGGGCGCCATCCAGCTTCAGCCTTTCGGCGCTGTTCCATACGTCTCGCGACTGGTCAGCACCTCAGTCGTTCGCGAACTGGGCCCCGTGTTGGCCGCCTTGATGATCGCTGGCCGCGTCGGGACCGGAATCGCGTCGGAATTAGCCTCGATGCAGGTCACGGAGCAAATCGACGCCCTGCGCGCCGAAGGCACGGACCCGATTAAGAAGCTGGTGACCACCCGGTTGCTGGCGTGCCTGCTGATGGTCCCGGTCTTGACCGTGATTACGAATGGCATTGCGATGGCGGGGGGCTATCTGATCGCGCGGCTCTACCTGAACATCGACTCGTTTTTTTACTGGACCTGGGCGTTTGAGGCCCTTCGTTCCATAGACCTCGTCTATGGGGTGATCAAGCCGCTGGTCTTTGGGTTTATCATCTGCATGGTGAGCTGCTATACGGGGTTAACGACGACGGGGGGGACAGTGGGCGTGGGACGGTCCACAACCCAAGCCATGGTCACGTCGTCGGTCCTGATCTTGATGTCGGATTTTTTCATGACCAAGCTGTTTATCTATTTGGGCTGACGTACTCAGCAGTATCGCTGCTTGCCAGCGAAGCGAAGCCTCTCAGGGATGTGCCAGATGCCGACGCAAACTCGTAGCGCGATTATCAACTTTCAGGACGTCTCGCTCAGTTTCGACACGCGGCGCATTCTACACAACATTTCGATGAAAGTGCTGGCCGGCGAGACAGTGGTCATTATAGGCGCCAGCGGGTCGGGGAAGACGACCATTCTTCGGCTGATCTTAGGGCTCATCCACCCGGACTCGGGGCGCATTCAGATCGACGGGCAGGAGATCGTCGGCCTCACCGAGGAACAGATGACAGGCATCCGCGCAACGATGGCGCTGGTATTCCAGGGCGCGGCTCTCTTCGACTCGTTAACCGTGGGCGAGAATGTCGGCTATCGACTCTGGGAGCAGAGCCTTCTGGAGGAATCCGCCATCGAGCAGAGGGTGATGGAAAGTCTGCAGTTCGTAGGGTTGGATATTCCCGAGGCGATGCCGGCGGAACTCAGCGGAGGAATGAAAAAGCGCGTGGCCATTGCCCGGGCGTTGAGCAGCAGCCCGCGGGTGATTCTCTATGATGAGCCGACAGCTGGGTTGGACCCCATCAACACGCATATAATTAAGGAGCTGATTCTCCGATTACAGCGTGAGGAGCATGTCACCCAGGTCGTCGTCACGCACGACATCGAGACTGCCTATCGGGTGGCCGATTATCTGATCATGATTTACCACGGAGAGAATATCTTCCATGGCACTGTGGACGAAATCCAGGCCTCCACGGACGGGCGCATTCAGGCCTTTCTACATCCGGCGGAAGTCCTGACGACGCCGGCCTGTTTTGCGCACAAAGATGAAGACTTCGGGACCCTTCCTGCAAAGCAAAAGGCACTGCCGACGTGAGGCGACCGGGATCCAAAAGCTGGTCGCAACTGAAGGTGGGCCTCGTGATCCTGCTGGCCCTCGCCGGAGTCCTCGTAGCGATCCTGAATTTGAACGAAGGCCTCGGTGTTCTGACACACCGCGTGTTGCTACGGGCAGAGCTTGATGACAGCCAGGGGCTGAAAGTCGGAGCGCCGGTGCGTATGAGTGGCGTCAGCGTGGGGAACGTGAAGCGCATTGCCATTAATGGGCGTCAAGGTAAGGTCGACGTGGAGTTTACGGTCATAAATGAAGTGCGTGCGCTGCTCCATCAGGATGCGGTCGTCGTGGTGCGTGCCATGGGTTTG
>Ga0207684_10000136_pt1 | contig 133236 bp, 128 predicted proteins | sample KBSK5501metaG_FD_184342 | JGI IMG/M metagenome (GOLD analysis project Ga0207684, IMG submission 184342) | Corn, switchgrass and miscanthus rhizosphere microbial communities from Kellogg Biological Station, Michigan, USA - KBS K5-50-1 metaG... | ecosystem: Host-associated > Plants > Roots >...
CAGCCGCGTGCCCTGGCCGATGATCACGGGATAGGTCAGCAGGGTGATCTCGTCGACCAGCTGGTTGTCGATGAGCCAGCGAATCAGGTTGCCGCTGCCGTGCACCTGCAGCTCACCCGCCGGCTTGGCTTTCATTTCGCCAACGGCCGCTGCCGTGTCACCGGAGAGCACGGTCGTGTTCGCCCAGCGTGGTTTGGTGAGCGTGGTGGATGCCACGTACTTGGGTTTCGTGTTCAGCGCCGTCCAGATCGGACTGTCACCCGGATCTGGCCACACGCCCCAGGAGCCGGCGAAGATCTCGTAGGTCCGCCGGCCGAGTAGGAACGCGTCGGCGCGCTGGAAGACCCCGTTGAGGTACGTCGAGGCCTCGTCGACGAACAGCGGCGGGGCCCATCCGCCGCGCTCGAATCCGCCGCGGCGGTCCTCCTGTGCCCCGCCGAGTCCCTGCATCACTCCATCGACGGTGACGTGCGTGACGGTCGTCAGTTTCATTGACGGAGTTCCTTTCTCCCTGAGTTCGTCGTTGAGTGGCTGGTTGACGCGGTCGCCCGCCGCTCGTCTCGACCTAGCGGTGGATGGTCTCTTCGGCGAGGATCGCTTCGATCTGGCTGACGGCTTGGCTCAACCCCACGTCCGTGCCGTTGGCCAGGGCCTGCTCCATGGCCGCGGTGCTGGGGAACACAGTCTCGATCGACATGCGCGTGCGTCCTGGGGCGACCTCCTTGATCTCGACGCGGATCGTGCTTTCCGGGTTGGGCGTGCCGTCGGCGTTGCTACAGGCGTCGCGGAGAAGAATGCGACGCGGCGGCTCGACCTCGAGGATGTCCCAGTAGCCGTGCGGCTGGTCGCCCGAGGGCGCGGTCATGTGGTATTCGACGCGACTCCCGGGCGCGAGTTCGTGTTTGGTGAAGGTGGCAGGGTAGGCCGGCGGCCCCCACCACCGCTCGAGCTGGCGCGGATCCGCCCACAGCTGCCAAACACGGTCGACTCGTGCATCGAATTCGGCTTCAACGGTCAGCGTGATCCGCTGGGGATCCTTGCGGACGGCAGTGACGGTCATCGTTTGCTCTCCTTTGTTCGCACGGTGTCGACGGGGCCGGCCGTCTCGGCGATGAGCGCGTTCATGCGGTCGATCCGAGCCCGCCACAGCCCCTCGTACTGGTCGAGCAGGCGCCGCGCGACGAGCAGGGCCTTGAGGTTGGTGCGGACGACCTTGCGGCGGCCGATGCGCTCCTTCGTAATCAGGCCTGCGCGCTCGAGGACCGCGACGTGCTTCTGGACCGCCGCAAAGCTCATCGGGTAATGGCCGGCCAGCTCTAGGACGCCCTCCTCGGCGCTGATCGCGCGGCGCACGATGTCGCGGCGTGTGCGATCCGCGAGAGCGGCGAATACGCGGTCAAACGGGACCGGGCGATCTGCGATGATTTACAACCATACGGTTGTATCAGTTCTTTCGTCAAGCCTCGACGTGCGCCGTCAGGCCGCGTCGCGGAGCCGCTCGAGTCCATCGAGGATGAGATCAAGGGCGATCTCGAACTCGACATCATCGTCACAACCGCCGAGGCCTCCCTCGTGGCTGACCGCCATGGCCATCTCGATCCCGTATGGCAGCGTGTTGGCCATTTGCGCGAACATCGCCGCCGCCTCCGGGCCTGACGCCATCTCATCGGAGTCCTTGAACAGCTCCTGTGTGAATCCCAGGACGCGGCTGCCGAGCACGTGCAGCGCGTGATGGGTCATCTCGACAGAGAAGCCACTGCGTCGGAGGATGGCCATCACCGCCTCGAAGTATTGGAGCGTCGCTAGGCTCGGGTTCTTCCGCGACTCGAGGACGCGGGGTGCCCAGGGATGGCGAAGGAGGACTTTGCGAGCCGCCATGACTGTCTGACGCAGTGACGTCTTCCAGTCGTATCCGCTGGACGGCACCTCGATCTCGCTGATAACGACGTCGACGATGCCGTCGAGGACGTCCTCCTTGTCGCGCACGTGGTTGTACAGCGACATCGGCTCGACCCCGACCTCCTGGGCGAGCTTGCGCATGCTGAGCGCCTCGATGCCGCCCCTGTCCGCGAGGGCGATGGCCGCGCGCAGCACACGATCCTTTCGCAGGGGCACTCGCGGTCGCGCGATCGTTCGGGTGCGGGTGGCCATTTTGGGATCTCCTTGCCGCCCTTGAAGCGTACAACGTAAGTCTACCCGTGTGCCGTATGGCCACTTGACATACTTACGTCGTACGTCTACAACGTACACCGTACGCTTACAGCGTACGTAAGGAAGAAAAGGGTGACGAAGTGTCGAAGAAGCAACTCGCCCGGGTCGCAGGGCTCCTCTACCTCGTAGTAGCGATGACCGGCGGACTCAGTGAGCTGGTCGTCCGCGGCAGCGTCAAGGTGGCGGGGGATGCGGCAGCCACGGCGGAGAACATCCGCGCATCGGCGACGCTGTTCCGCGTCGGTTTCGTGAGCGATCTCGTGGACATCACGTGCTTCATGCTGCTGGGCCTGGCCCTCTACGTCCTGCTCTCCCCGGTCAACCGCAAGGTCGCCACGACGTTCGTCCTCATGAACGCGATCGCCGTCGCGGTCATGGGCGCGAACATGCTGAACCACTTCGGCGCTCTCGCGGTCGCCACCGACCCGGCACTCAGAGCCGCACTCGGAGCCGGACCGGCCGACGCGCTGGCATCGCTGTTCCTGAGCTTCCACCACCAGGGGTACCTCGTCGCCCAGATCTTCTTCGGTGGGTGGCTCCTGCCGCTCGGATACGTCGTCTACAAGTCGCGCTATTTCCCGCGCGCGCTCGGCATCGGACTGATGGTCGGATGCTTTGCCTACCTGGCCGAGCTGGCCGGCACGTATGTGTCGCCGACCTTCGACTCGAGCGCGGTCCTGGTCCTCGCGATGCCGGCGGCGCTCGCGGAGTTCTCGTTCTGCTTGTGGCTGCTCGTGAAGGGCGCGAACGTGCGAGGCGAGGACGAGCCGAGCCCGGCACCGGTCCCGGGGCATGTGCTCAGGGCGGTCTAACGCGCGACGAAGTACACGCAAGACGAAATAGGAGAGAAGCCATGAAAGCGATCGTTCAAGACAAGTACGGGTCGACCGATGTGCTGGAGCTCCGCGAAATCGACAGACCCACGATCGGGCCTGACGACGTGCTGGTCCGCGTGCGCGCAGCCGGAGTCGACCCTGGGGTCTGGCACCTCATGACCGGCTTGCCGTACCTGATCCGCGTCATGGGCTACGGGCTCCGCGCGCCGAAGTGGCGCATCCGGGGCCGGGCTGTGTCAGGCAGGATCGAGATGGTCGGCAAGAAGGTGACGGGGTTCCATCCGCGCGATGAAGTGTTCGGGACGTGTGAAGGCTCTTTCGCCGACTACGCAAGTGCTCGAGCGGACAGGCTTGCGCCGAAGCCGACGAACCTCACCTTTGAACAGGCCGCGACCGTCCCGATCTCCGCCCAGACCGCCCTGCAGGCGCTGCGCGACGCGGGACGGGTACGGCCAGGGCAGCGGGTCCTGATCATCGGTGCGGCGGGGGGCGTCGGGTCGTTCGCGGTGCAGCTCGCGAAGGGTTACGGGGCGGACGTCACCGGCGTCTGCGGCACCGAGAAGGCGGACCTTGTCCGGTCTATCGGAGCCGATGACGTGATCGACTACACGCGCACTGACTTCGCGGACGGGACCCGCCGCTACGACCTCATCCTCGACACGGCGGGCAACCGTTCGCTGTCACATCTGCGCCGGGCACTCGCGCCTGAGGGAACTCTCGTGATCATCGGTGGCGAAGGCGGAGGACGGTGGCTCGGGATGATGGGTCGGATATTCCGGACGATGGTGCTCGCACCCTTCGTGCGACAGAAGTTGCGGTTCCTCTCCGCCACGGAGCGCGCGGAGGACCTTCGGCTCTTGAAGGAGCTCATCGAGGCCGGCAAGGTGACGCCGGTCATCGACCGGACGTACCCGCTGAGCCAGGCCTCCGAGGCCATTCGATATCTGGAGCGAGGGCACGCCCGCGGCAAGGTCGTGATCGCCGTGTGACGCCGCCCGGCAGGTGGGGACCGAGGCGTGGCGGAAGGAGTCGTGGCATGCAAGACATACAGGTGAAGCTCTCAGCGCTGTGGGTAGCGCTCATGTTGACCTACCTCTTGGGAGATGTGCTGCGGATCTACGCCGGCGATTTCAAAGCGGGAGAGATCGGTGGCGTGCGAGTGAGTCAGGGCATGTTGCTGGGGATCGCGGTATTGATGCTGATCCCGATCGTCATGGTCGTCCTGTCGGTGACCCTGGATCAGCCGGTGAACAAGTGGGCGAACATCGCCGCGGCAGTCGCCCTCTTTGGCTTCAATCTCGTCGGATTGCCTGGCTACCCATCCGCGTACGACAAGTTCCTGATCGTTGTTGGACTCGTGTTCAACGTCGTCACCGTCTGGTACGCCTGGAGCTGGGACTAGGGGACAGAGCACACAATTGGGCCGAGTGAACGGGTGAACGAGGAGCCGCGCACCGAGGTCGCGCGGTCTGGATACCCCTGGCGCCAGTTCCTCATTCTCATCGTCGCCGGAGTGTTCGGCTTCCTTGTCGTCATCCCGTACGCGCTCGATCGCGTGCCGGAGGGAGCACCTCGCCCGCCGATCCCGCTGATCATCCTGACCAGCCTCGTGAGCGGGGCGGTCCAAATGGCGATCGCGGTCGGAGTCGGCCTCGCCGGAGCACGTGCTGTCGGTCTCCGCGCTCCGATCTCGCAGGCGCTGGCAGAGCGTGGGGATGTGCGGGACGCGATCCGCCAGATCGACGTGCCGCGCGCCGTGATCCTCGGCGTCGCGGCGAGCGTGGCGATCATCGCCCTCGATGTGACGGTCTTCCGCGAGGCCTCGGCGAGCTTCGCACAGACGGGGGTCGCGACACCGTCACGGATCGCCGGGCTCCTCGCCTCGTTCGAAGGAGGCATCACCGAGGAGATCCTGCTCCGGCTCTTCGTGATGTCCGGGCTGTTGTGGCTGCTGACGCGGATCTCGAAGAGGCGGCCACCAGCGGTCTTCTGGGTCGCCAACATCGTGGCGGCCGTGCTCTTCGGGCTCCTGCACCTTCCGGCTACCGCGGCGCTCGTCGCGCTGACCCCGCTCATCGTCACGCGGGCGATCGTCCTGAACGGTTTGGCCGGCGTGGTGTTCGGCTGGCTCTACTGGCGGCGCGGACTTGAGTCGGCGATGGTCGCCCACTTCTCGGCCGACATCGTCCTGCATGGCCTCATCGGCTCCTAAGCGAGTCGCGCTCTCTCTTCCCATTTCGGAAGATCGACGCCCTTCACGAGCAACCACCCCGTCAGCGACAGGAAGGCGACACCCGTGGGCACCAGTAGAACAAGACCCAAGGATGCAGAGGCCGGCGCCAGGACCAGCGTGAAGCTCCTGATCACGAACCCGAGACCACCGAGCGCCAAAAGGACGCCGAGAAGCTTGGGGAGATAGCCCGAGCGAAAGATCAAGAACCCCAGAAGAATGGAACCGACTCCGCCGATCACAAAGAACAACCCACCGCCATAGACATAGATCCTGAGCGACAGGTACGCGAGGGCATTCAGTTGATCAGGTGAAAAGGTCTTCAGATAGTCAGCGCCTCCCAGGATGAGCGAGGGGGCGAAGTAGAAAAGCTCGGTGAAGGCGAAAATGGCCGTGCCCACGAGCCGGAAGAAGACAGCGAGCAGGGCGAGGTCCTTGCCGACCGGCCGAAGCAGGACGTACAGGATGAGCGTCAGCGCGATGTCACAGATGGCCTCGATGAGGTAGCTCGCGAAGCCCATGCGGAACAGAAAGTCAGAGGCCATGATGTTGTTCGCCGTCGCCGTCGCGTCGGATGCCGCGATGAGTACGAACGGAACGTAGAACTCACCGAACCCACCCGCGACGATCGAGATCAGGAACAGCACCCCGGCGACCCTCGCAGACCGCTGTATCGGCACCGCGGAATCCTCTTTCCTCTTCCCAGCTGACGTTGATGATGCGGACCGGTCGCGCGCCGTGCACGTTGTGCCGGTGGAGCGCGTTGACCGAGGCCGCGCTTCGACGCGAGGGTGGCCCCGCGGTGTGAAGGCGTGATGAAGGCGCGAGTTGTCAGCTCTGGGGAGCGGTCAATGCGGCAGCCCGATAGCCTCAAATCGTGAGCGGGCGATCGACGTCGTACGGCAAGTGCAGGTTTTGTCTGCGTGAGGATGTCGCGCTGACGCGCGAGCATGTTTTCGCGCGCTGGCTGGTCGAACGACTGCGTGCATGGCGCGCGACGCACACAGCGCACGGACCAGCCGACGCCGCGGCGGACGCGCGGATCGCCCGTCTCGTCACGAGCGTCTGTGGAACGTGCAACGCCGGGTGGATGAGCAGTTTGGAAGTCAGCTTCCGTCAAGCCGTCTTCGCCAAGTCGCGCCCTGACCACGTGGCCGAGCCGACGCGCCGGACCCTCAGTCGTTGGTTCGCCAAGACCGCGCTGCTCGTGGCTCACGCGGCGAACCAAGAACTGGTACCCGAAGGTCGCTGGCCGGAGCTGAGGGACGCGATGCCCGGCGGCATCCGCGTCGGTCTTGCACGGATCCGTCGCCGACGGCAGCCGCTGGACATCGAACTCGCGTACTCAGCGTCCGACGAGGACCATGCCGCTGGAACGCTCGTGGGCGTCGCCGTGCAGGTCGACGACCTGGTCGCGGTCGTCACGCAGCGGTCATCCGTGTCGCCGGCAACGACGCTGTGGCCGATCCGCTCACACGCCCTGCGCTGGACGACGCTCCCGGTCGTGAACCGGCTGTCCGATCTGATGGGCGGTTAGTCCGAGGGCTATCCCACCTTTTTCGAGGTTGACGCCTTCGACCCGTCCTGCCTGCGCTTGGCCGCCTCGACACTGGCCCGCAGCGCAGCCATCAGATCGCCGATCGGAGCCTCCACCGTCTCGTCAGGCTGCGCGGGTGTGGCCGGCGTCTTGGCTCGCAGCAGCTCCAGGAGCTCCTCGCGGTACGTGTCGGAGTGACTCGAGGGAGACCACTTCTTGGCGAGCGCGCGAATGAGCTGCTGCGCGGTCTTCAGCTCGCGTTCCGAGATCGTGATGTCGGAAAGTCCGCGCGTGAGCGGCTCCGCATCCCGCACCTCGTCGCCGAAGAACAACGTTTCGAGCGCGAGTGCGCCCTGGATTGGGCGGATCGCGACAAGGTGTGGCTTCGTTCGCAGCACGAACCGCCCGATCCCGGCCATCTCGGCCGCCTGCATCGCCCGGTGCAGCAGAACGTACGGCTTCTCGGCGCCCGCACCGCGCAGCGGCGCGACGTGATAGCTCTTCTCGTAAAAGACCGGATCGATCTCCGCAAGATCGACGAACTCCTCGATCTCGATCGTGCGGCTCCGTTCCGGAGCGATCGACACGAGCTCGTCATCCGACACCGTCACGATGTCGTCAGCGGAGAGGTCCAAGCCCTTCACCACGTCCGCAGGATCGACGGTCTGCGCTGCGACGGACGATGCGGCGTACGGTGGCGGCTGACCCGGGCCGCTGGGCCACGGCTCCGAAGGCTCGTCGCGGTCGACGTCCGGCGCTGTCTCCGGCTCGAATACCGGCGCCTCCTCGTCTCGCGTCACGCGCTGGTACCTGACCCGTTTGCCCGTGCGCCGGTCGTAGAGATGAAAGCGCACGTCCTTGGGCTCCGTGGCTGGGAAGAGCTTCACCGGGATCGTCACGAGTCCAAAGTTGATGCTCCCGGTCCACACCGCCTGGCTCATGCCCGCAAGATTACGGCGATAATCGGCGTAACGTGAGCATCTTCTCGAGCGATGACCCTGAACGGCAGGCGAACATCGCCTTCATCCTCATCTTCCTCGGGATCATCTTCGTCGGCGGGCTGACGATCTGGCTGTTCTATGGAGCCAGTTTCTAGCCACCGACGGCGCGCGACGCAGTAAGGGGGCAAGCGATGGCCACGACACACCTGAAGAACTACATCGACGGCCGCTGGGTGGAATCGTCCTCTGGCGGCGCCTTCGAGGACACCGACCCCGCGAACGGCGACATCATCGCGACCGTCACAAAGTCGACGACCGCGGACGTCGACAAGGCCATCGAGGCCGCGCGGCGCGCGTACGACGGCTGGCGACTCGTCCCCGCTCCGAAGCGAGGCGAGATCCTCTACCGGGCCGGCGGGATCATGCTCGCTCGCAAGGACGACCTCGCGCGCGAGATGACGCTCGAGATGGGCAAGGTGCTCGCGGAATCCAAGGGCGATGTCCAAGAGGGCATCGACATGACCTATTACATCGCCGGCGAAGGCCGCCGCCAGTTCGGCGACGTCGTTCCGGCGGAGCTGCCCAACAAGTGGGCGATGAGCATGCGCAATCCGCACGGGGTCATCGCCGCGATCACGCCCTGGAACTTCCCGTTCGCGATCCCGACCTGGAAGATCATGCCCGCGCTGATCCTGGGCAACACCGTCGTGTTCAAGCCGGCGTCGTACACGCCGATGCTGGCGGTGCGGCTCGTCGAGATCCTCGAGGAAGCCGGCCTTCCAAAGGGAGTGCTCAATCTCGTGCTCGGACCGGGTGGCGCGCTCGGCGACCACCTGGTGCAGCATCCGAGTGTCGAGCTCATCTCGTTCACGGGATCGAGCGACACCGGGGCGCACATCAGCGAGATCGCCGGGCGCCTGCTGAAACGCGTTTCGGCCGAGCTCGGTGGCAAGAACGCGATCGTGGTGCTCGACGACGCTGATATGGACCTCGCACTCGATGGCATCGTGTGGTCCGCGTTCGGCACGTCGGGTCAGCGTTGCACGGCCGCCTCGCGGGTCATCGCGCACCGCGGCGTCGCGAACGATCTCATCGACAAGCTCGTGGGTCGAGCCAAGAAGATGCGTATGGGGCACGGCCTCGAGGCGAGCACGGATCTCGGTCCGGTCGTGTCGAAGGCGGCGCAGGACAAGGTCGCGAGCTACATGCCGATCGCGGAGAAGGAGGGCGCGACGATCGCGGCGGGCGGTCGCATCCCGACCGAGGGCGCGCTGGCGAAAGGCTTCTTCCACGAGCCGACGGTCCTCGTGGACGTCAAGCCGAACATGCGTGTCGCGCAGGAGGAGATCTTCGGACCCGTGACTTCGGTCATCGAGGTGAACAGCGTCGAGGAGGCCGTCAAGGTCCTCAACAACACGAAGTACGGTCTCTCCTCATCGGTGTACACGCGCAATATCAACAACGCCTTCCGCTTCATGCGCGACGCCGAGACGGGGATCGTCTACGTGAACGCGGGCACGATCGGAGCCGAGATCCAGCTGCCGTTCGGGGGCATGAAGGCCACCGGCAACGGGCACCGCGAGGCTGGCCGGGCGGCGCTGGACGTGTATTCAGAATGGAAGTCGATCTACATCGACTATTCGGGCAAGCTCCAACGGGCGCAGATGGACGCCGACGGAGGCAAAGCGCCCTAGGAGGATGGCGGCCCGGCGACGGGCAGCGTGATCCGCATCTCCGTGCCCTGACCCGGAGCGCTCATCGCCTCGATGTGACCGCCGTGCGCAACGACCAGGCTCTTCGCGATCGCGAGTCCGAGGCCCGCCCCGCGCGACTCCTCCGATTTGTAGAAGCGGTCGAACACGTGCGGCAGCGCGTCGGCCGCGATGCCGGGCCCGGTGTCGCGCACCGAGACGAGCACACGTCCGTCCGACGCCGACGCGCCGACGCGGACGCTCCCTCCGTGAGGCGTGTAGCGCAGCGCGTTCGACAGCAGATTCGACAGCACCTCACGCATCCGGACGGGATCGATCTCCGTCTGCGGCAGAGTGCCGTCGATCGCGGCGGTCAGGGCGACGCCCGCTCCGTCGGCCTGCGCTCGGAACGACGCGACCGAATCTCCCACGAGCGCCGCGATGTCAGTCGGCTCGCGGTGGAGGGTGAGCGCGCCTGCCTCGGCGAGCGATAACGTTCGCAGGTCATCGATCAGCCGCGAGAGGACGCGCGTCTCGTCGAGGATCGGCGCCAGGTGCCCGGCGTCCGCGGGATACAGGCCGTCGAGCAGCGCCTCGAGATTGCCCTGCATGATCGTCAGCGGCGTGCGCAGCTCGTGCGTGACGTCCGCGAGCAGCCGCCGCCGCTGCTCCTCGCTCGTCTCGAGGCGCGCGCTCATCGCGTTGAACGCGCGCGCCAGCGACCGCAATTCGCGAGGACCGCGCGGACGCACGCGGACCCCGTAGTCACCCGCCTCCACGCTTTCAGCCGCATCGATGAGGTCGCCGAGCGGTACTGCGAGCCGGCGAAGCCCGCGCGCGACGGATGCCGCGACGACGAACACGGCGAGGATCGCGAGCGGCACGAGTGCCCCTGCGCCTCCGCCCGCGGCGGCGGAGTTGAACACGCTCGTGAGAAGAGCGACGAACGCCGCGACGACGAACGCGAAGACCAGGAACACGAGCATCGCGAACGCCACCGCGCGCCGCATGAAGCGCCCGCGCATGCGCCACTGTGCAGGCGGGCCGGTGGGCGGCCAGGTCTCGCCCTCGGGCCACCACCGCGGCCGGTCGCCCGCGCTCCAGCCGCCGCGGCGCCACTGCCGTCGACCTTCCTCAGGCGGCACGGCTAGCTCTCTTCGTCGGCGAACCGGTAGCCGACGCCATACACGGTCAGCAGGTAGCGCGGCTCGTTCGGGACGGGCTCGAGCTTGCGGCGGATGTTCTTCACGTGCGCGTCGATGGCGCGCTCATATGACTCGAACGCGACGCCGTGCACCGCATCGAGCAGCTGGGCGCGCGTGAAGATGCGCCCGGGCGCGCGCGCGAGCGCCACGAGGAGCTGGAACTCCGTCGGCGTGAGCTCGACCGCGCGATCACCGACGCGCACACGCATGCGCGGGACGTCGAGCGTGACCTCGCCCGCGCGGACAAGGTCGCCGGCATCGGGCGGGCGCTCCGTGCGCCGGAGCACAGCGCGCACGCGCGCGACGAGCTCCTTCGGGCTGAACGGCTTCGTGACGTAATCGTCCGCGCCGATCTCGAGGCCGGCGATCTTGTCCGCTTCGTCGCCGCGCCCGGTGAGCATCACGATCGGCACAGTGGAGTCGCGGCGCAGCGTGCGCGCGACGTCGAGGCCATCGAGCTCCGGCAGTCCGAGGTCGAGGACGACGAGATCCGGACGCGACGAGCGCGCGGTCGCGAGCGCCGCCCTTCCGTCGGAGGCACTCACGACCGCGAATCCCGCGTGCTCGAGGTAGTCCCGCGCGAGCTGGACGATCTTCGGCTCGTCGTCGACGACGAGGACCGTCTTCATGCTCGCGATGCTAGGTGTTGGTCGAGGAAGGCTGGTCGCCGCTCGGCTTCTTCCCATGCAGCTCGTTGTGCAGCTCCTCGATACGCGACCGGCCGTCGCCGCCCCAGCCCCGGTACCCATAACCGCGGCCGCCCCACATGGCGGCGCGGAGAGCGCCGAAGATAAGGAAGAGGAAGAACAGCGGGAAGAGCAGACCGAGGAAGCCGAAGCCAAACCCCCAGTGCGAGTAGTAGTACGCGACCGGCGCCGCGCCGGCGGGGATCGTGCTGGCGAGCCCCTGTGACAGACCGAGCTGGTACGCGAACGCGCCGACCACCAGAGCGATGACGGCGATGGCGAGGATCCTGAGACCGTTCATTTGTGACCCCTTTCGTCGTGTGTCTCGACGACAAGAGTCGATCCGGGGTGTGAAGTGGTGATGAAGACGCCGCGGAGGCCTGCGGCGGTGCCGCAAACTCGCGCCATTGGTCGATGCCATCACCTACACCGAGGCGCATCGCCACGAGCTCTCGCGCGATCTCTAGCGCAGCGTCGCGTCGAGCCAGCGCGCGGCCTGGTCGACGGCCTCGGACTCCTTCGCCCCGAAGTCGTGCCCCGCGCCCTCGATGACGGCGAGATCGATGAGCGGATTCACCAACGCGATGCGTTTCAACACCGCAAGAGGTCCGAGCTCGTCGCGTTGGCCCTGCACGATCAGGATCGGGCAGCGCATGCCTTGCAGTGCCTCCTCGTCCGCGGGCCGTGGACGATCCGGAGGCGAGATCGGATGACCGAGGATGGCGAGCGCGTCGGGTGGTTCGACCGCCGCCAGGAACGCGCACATGCGTCCACCGAAGCTGCGACCGACAAGCGCGATCTTGTCGTGATCGGCACGAAGCAGGTCACGCGCGGCTCGGAGATCGTCCAGCTCCGACGCGTACCGGCGGCTGGGACGCTTGCCACTCGTGCGGAACGTGATCGCGCTGCTGTCGATGTCGAATCGCCCGAGGGCGCGCGCAAGCTTGCGTAGGATGCCCTGGTCCGCGGTCCCGCCGTATCCCGGCGCGAGGACCGCCGCGCGCTTCACCGCGATTTCGCGCGGACCTTCGGCAGCTTCTGCGCGAGGTCGTGCGCCGGCGCGAGCAGATCCCCGACGGACGCGAGACGCGCCGACATGTTCGCCATCGTGAAGGCGTCGGGTCGGCCGAGCGCGCCGATCTCGTCCCAGCGCAGCGGCGCGGACACCGGCGCGCGGCGGATGGGTCGCACGCTGTACGGCCCAGCGGTCGTCTTCCCCCCGACGTTCTGCAGAAAGTCGATGTAGATCCCGCGGCGGCGATCCTTTACGACCTCGACGGTGATGAGTTTCGGCGCGCGCTCGCGCGCGGCCTTTCCGAGCTCGAGCACGAAGTTGCGCGATTCTTCAAAGGTGTATTTCCGCGCGATCGGCACCCAGATGTGGATGCCGCGCGAGCCCGTCGTCTTCGGGAACCCTTGAAGGTCCATCCCATCGAGCAGCTCCTGGACGATGTGGGCGGCCTCCTTCACGTCGTCCCATGTGGCACCCGTCTGCGGATCGAGATCGATGATCGCGATGTCGGGATGGTCCGGATCGTCGACCCGCGAGAGCCACGGGTGGATCTCGATCGCGGTGTAGTTCGCGAGCCACACGAGCGTCGCGAGGTCGTTGCCAAGGACGTAGTCGATGCCGCCCTCGCGACCGGTGCTGTGGTCGACCCAGGTCTGGATCCACGTCGGCGTGAACTCCGGTTTGTCCTTCTGGTAGAAGAACGGGCCGGCGATCCCGTCAGGCATGACCTTCATCGTGAGTGGACGGTCTCTGATCGCCGGCAGGAGGAACGGCGAGACTTCGGTGTAGTAGCGGATGAGGTCGGCCTTGGTGTAGCCGTCCTCCGGGAACAGGACCTTTTCGAGGTTGGTGAGGCGCAGGTCGTGACCGTCGATGTGCAGGATCGAAGGCACGCGCGCCTTCGGCGCGCTCGCCGCCACACCGTTCCCCCCGCTCTGGGACGCGCGTGCGGCCTCGCGCAGCGCATTCTTGGTCGACTCGCGACGCTCCTCACCGGTGCATTCTTCGGGGCTGACATCGGCGCGCAGGCCGCGGTAGCTCGGATGGCGCAGCGTCCCCTCGCGCGTCATCTCCGCGTACTGCACCTCACACACGAGCTCAGGCAGGCACCAGTGCGCCGGCGCGTTCACCCGCGGCTCCGTCGCGAACGGCATCGTCGGGGATTCGCGCTCTTTGAGCGTCGCGAGAAGCTCCCTCAGCGTGCGCTCATCGAACCCCGAGCCGACGTGGCCGACCGGGATGAGCTTGCCATCGCGGTAGATCCCGAGGAGCAACGCGCCGAGCGCCTTCGACCGGCCACCCTCGCCCTCGGTCCAGCCACCTATGACGCACTCCATCGTGCGGAACGCCTTGATCTTCACCCACGCGGCAGAGCGTCCCCGAACGTACGGCGCGTCGAGACGCTTCGCGATGATCCCCTCGATCCCCTGCTCCTTCGCGGCCTCGAAGAGCGCCTTGCCAGAACCGATGAACTGCTCCGAGCGTCGTATCGCGCCCATCGGCGTGAGCACCTCGTCGAGCTGTCGCTGCCGCTCGCGGAGCGGCTTCCGCCCCAGATCCACGCCGTCGAGCCACAGCAGGTCGAACACCTCGTAGATCACCGGTGTCGTGCGACGGAGCTTGCGTACGGCTGATTCGTCGCGCACGTGCATGCGCGGCTGCAACCGCTGGAACGAGGGCGCGCCGCGCTCATCGAGCGCTACCACCTCGCCGTCAAAGATCGCCTGATATCCACCGGTGTTCGCCTCGGCGATCTGGTGCGCCTCCGGATACTGCGAGGTGCAGTCGAGCAGGTTGCGCGTCTGTAGCCGCACCACGCCCCCGTCGACGAAAGCGAGCGTGCGCACGCCGTCCCATTTCGGTTCGAAGGCGAAGTCCGGCGAGTCGAACGCCTCGTCTGCGGTGATCGCGAGCATCGGCCCGATCTTCGCGTCGAGCGGATGGTCCTTCACCACGGGACCGTGCTTGATCATCAGCCAGTCGCGCCCCTCGTTCTGCTTCGTCTTCACCAGGACCCATTCGCCCTCGAGGCGTTTTCCGTGGAACGCAACCTTGTATTCGTTCTCGCTGTCTTTCAGCAGGTCATACGTGCCCTGATCCCAGATCGTCATCGTGCCCGCGCCGTAGCCATCGGGTATGACGCCGGAGAAGTCGAGGTACTCGATGGGGTGGTCCTCGGTGTGGACGGCGAGTCGGCGCTTTCCGCCCTCGAGTGGCGGCCCCTGCGGCACCGCCCACGACGCAAGGATGCCGCGCATCTCGAGCCTGACGTCCCAGTGCAGCCGTGTCGCGTGATGCCGGTGCACGACGTAGCGACGGGTAGGCTCGGCCTTCGGGCGCTGGCCCTTCGGCTCCGGCGTCCGCTTGAAGTCGCGTTTGCGCTGGTATTCCTCGAGGCTCACGCTTACGGCTCCAGCCAATTCTCGTGGAGGTGCGATCGTGCCGTCGGCGTTCGGCTCGCTCGTCGATTCGTTCCTGAAGGAGGAGTACGAGGATTCCCCGACCCTCGCCTCCAGCCTCGGCCTCACCGAGTACGACGAGCGCCTCGACGACACCAGCGCCGCCGCCTACGAGCGGCGCCGGGCGTCTGACCTGGAGTGGGTGCGGAAGTTCCGTTCCGTCGCGGATGACGGTCTGGCGCCCGCCGAACAGATCGACCGGGACCTGCTCGTATCGGTCCTGCGCGGTCGCGAGCTCTATCAGCCGCTCGAGATGTGGAAGCGCCAACCGAACTACTACCTCAATCCCGGTCTGAACGGCGTGTTCTCGCTCTTCCTCCATCGACTGCGCCCCGAGCGCGAGCTCGCGGCCGCCGCGGCGACGCGGCTCGAGGGCGTGCCGACCAACATCCGCGACGGCGTAGCGAATCTCGACTTCGCGCGGACGCCGCGCGTCTACGCCGAGCGCGCGATCGGCCAGGCGAAGGCCGCGGCGCGCTATGCGCGCGACCTCGTGCCGGCCGAGGTCAAGGACGCCTTTTCGAAACAACGTCTGACCGAGGCGGGCGCGAAAGCCGCGAAGGCGTTCGACGAATTCGCCGCGTACCTCGAGTCGAACAAGGAACGAGCGAAGGGCGACTGGGCCGTCGGCGAGGAGCTGTATAGCGGGCTGCTGCGCGAAAAGGAGCTCCTGCCCTTCGGCGCCGTCGAGCTGCGCGAACGCGGTCGCGAGCAGTACGCGCTGCTGGCTACCGAGGCCAACCGTATCGCGGCGGAGATCGACGGCTCGGGCGACTGGGCGAAGACGTGCGATCGGCTCAACAAGATCCACGCCCCGACACCCGACGCGATGCGCGACGAGTACGCCGACTGGACCGAACGCGCGCGGTCGTTCCTGCGCGATACCCAGCTCGTGACCCTGCCGCCCGGCGAGAAATGCACCGTCGAGCCCTCGCCGCCGTTCCAGCGCCCCGTGCTCGCGGTCGCGTCGTATCAGCGCCCGCCCGCGTTCCGCGACACGCTGCACGGTCACTTCTTCGTCCCCTACCCGCCTGACGGCACGCCGCCCGAGGAGGTGCAGAGGCGCCTCGAAGGGAACTGCAGCGCGGGCATCCCGACGACGGCCGTCCACGAGGCCTATCCCGGGCACCACTGGCACCTCGTGATGGCGAAGGCCAACCCCTCGCATGTTCGGCGGATCTTCGGCACACCGTACTTCAGCGAGGGCTGGGCGCTCTACGCCGAGCGCGTCATGCGCGAGCAAGGCTTCTTCACCGATCCACAGCATCTGCTCTACCAATACGAGGCAACGATCTTCCGCGCGGCGCGCATCGTCGTCGACACGAGCCTGCACATGGGCGAGATGTCGTTCGACGAAGCGGTGCGCTTCATGGTGGAGAAGGGGAATCTCACGGAGCCGAACGCGCGCGCAGAGGTCGGTAGGTACTGCAGCTGGCCGACGCAGGCGTCGAGCTACCTCACGGGCATGCTCGAGATCATCGATATCCGAACGCGCTGGCTCGCACGGCGCGGCGAGTCGGATCGCCCCGCGCTCCGCGCGTTCCACGACGCGATCACGTCCGCCGGGATGTTGCCGACGACGCTGGCTGAGAAGGCGATCGCCGACTGACTACTCGGCCGCTGGTCAGACATCCGAGCGCTCTCTGATCAAGTGCTGCTAATACTTTCGCCGGCATGCCTCCCAGTACGTTCGACGCGCCGATCTACGCGCTCGTCATCGTTCTCGGCGTCGCGCTCATCGTCCTCGCGCGATGGTCCGCGCGTCGGGAGGGAACGCGGTGGGAGTCGCTGGTCGCGCTGCGAATCGGCGACGTCTTGTTCACTGAGGTCGTCGGCGCGTTCCTGATCGGATTCGGGATCGGCGCGCTCGTCGCGCCGCAGCTCGACGCTCCCGGGGGACCCGGTCCAGGCGGCCGTCCCATCCCTCCCCCGCGCTTCGGCGGCGCGCTCAGTGGGAGCCGATTGCCGTTCTTGCTGGGGATCGTCTTCGCAGGTATCACCGCCGCCGTACGGATCGACTGGACCGACCATCTGCTGCGCGGCCCGTCGAAAGGAAACTCTCTCACGACCTATATCGGCTGGGACGCGCGCGTGGTCGCACCGATCCGCGCCGGCGAGTTCGGCGAGATCGCTCTTCCTGACGGATCCGGAAACGTCATGGCGGTCGTCGCGACCGCCGAGACGGACATCCCGCTGGGAACGCCCGTGCGGGTCACCGGAACGAAAGACTTGAACCTCGTCGTCGCACCCATCACTTCAACCTGAGAGGTCGTGGCAACGCGCCTACCTGCGAATGGGAGACAGCGGGCGCATCGCGAACGAGAGTTGAGCCCGCGGTACGAGCGTTCGGCGCGGAGAGTGCCCGAGCGGGCGAGTTTCGAGAGAGCGATGCGCCCGCTGGCTCCTGCCGCGACTGCTCCCGCCGCCATTTGACACTATCCATTACGCTTCGCGCGGCAAGCCGCGCGCAAAAAAAGAGAGCGGCTGGGGGTGGCGTAGATGCCTCGATCCATCTGGCGTGGGGTGATGAGCTTCGGGATGGTTGCCATCCCCGTGCGGCTTTATCTCGCGACCGAGAGCAGCAGCAAGGTCTCGTTCAACCTCCTCTGTCCCGAGCACAAGTCGCGCATCAAGAACAAGCGCTGGTGCCCCGAGGGCGATCACGAGGTCGCCTGGGGCGACGTCGTCCGCGGTTACGAGTACGAGAAGGGAAGCTACGTCGAGCTGACCGACGAGGATCTCGAGAAGCTGCCACTGCACAGCAGCAAGGCGATCGACATCGCAGGCTTCATCGAGGACAAGGAGCTCCCGGGCGAGCTCTATTTCCAGTCGGCGTACTACCTCGAGCCCGAGAAATCGGCCGCCAAGCCCTACGCGCTCCTCAAGAAGACGCTCGAGAAGACGGAGCGCGTCGCCATCGCGAAGTTCGCCCTCCGGGATCGCGAGCGACTGGTGTCGGTGCGCTCGCACGACGGCGTCCTGGTGATGAACACGCTCCACTGGCCGGACGAGATCCGCTCGACCGAGGAGCTCGAGCTTCCCGAGGACGTGAAGGTGAGTCCGCCCGAGATAAAGATGGCCGAGAACCTCGTCGGCATGATGGCGATGAAGTTCGAGCCCGACGAGTTCAAGGACGAGTACAAGAAGGCCGTCATGGAGCTCGTGGAGGCCAAGGTCGAGAAGCGTCAGATCATCGAGGCGCCAGAGCCGGAGGCCGAGACGACGGTGGTCGACCTCATGTCCGCGCTCAAGGCGTCGGTGGAGAAGGCGAAGAAGGGCGAGACCGCACGCGGCCGCGAGAGCCGCGGCGGGCACGAGTCCCTCGTGAACAAGAAGACCACCGCGCGCGAGAAGAGCGTGCGAAAGAAGGCCTCCTAAGCAAGGTCCGCTCGATATGCTCGGCGAGTGCGTCGTGACACGCGCTCGCCGGGCGGCGAGCATCCCACCCTTCTCGAGCTCGGCGATGCGCCGCCAGCGCTCCCGCGCGATCTCATCCCGATGCGACCGCGCCTCGCTGCGAACGCGTTCAACTCGTCCGATCACCTCTTCGAGCTGAAGTGGGACGGCATCCGCGCCCTCGCGTCGATGAACGGCGGACGCCTGCGTCTCGCGGACCGCGGCGGCGGTGACCTCCTGCCGCTCGTGCCTGAGCTTGCGGAGCTGCCCGTGCCCGAGGGCACGGTCCTCGACGGCGAGATCGTCGTGTGCGACTCGCGCGGACGGCCGAGCTACGACCTGCTGAGCGGTCGGCTCGGTCCGAAGGCCGCCAAACGCGGGCGCGGTCCGGTCTTTGTCGCCTTCGACCTCTTGTACGAAGCTCGCCGGGCCCTGCTTGGCCGCCCGCTCGACGAACGCCGCCGCCGGCTGACCGCGCTCGGCATCCGGAGCCGTTCGCTCGCGGTCCCCGAGCACCTGGATGAGGACGGTGAGCCGTTCCTCGAGGTCGTCGCTGAATACGGCCTCGAGGGGATCGTCGCGAAGCGCCGCGACAGCCGCTACGTCCCCGGCACGCGAACCAGCGATTGGCTCAAATGCCACGTGACGCCACGCGCCGACGTGGTCCTCGGCGCTCTCGTCGAGGACGAGCGGCGCGGTGCGGTGCGTGCGCTGTGCGGGATGTACACCGGCGACATCCTCTCGTTCGTCGGCGAGGCCTACGTGCCGCCGTATCTCGGCCGCTGGCTCGATGACGCGACGCGTGACTTCACCGCCGACGTATCGCCCTTCGCGACACCGCTGCCACTACGCACCGGCATGCGCTGGCTGCGTCCGCGCATCATCGCGATCGTCGAACACGCCGGCGAGATCGGCGAGCTGCGCGACGCGCGCTTTCGCGCACTGCGGTTCGATGGACGGCTCGATGATTGCCGCTTCGATGAGCCGATCGAGATGGAATCCGCGCCTTCGCGCGCAGGAAGCGAGCGCCCGCGTCTCATGGTGCTGCATTCATTGCCATTCGGGCCGGAGTGACGCTGTCCGTTACCATTAGAAAAACCCCGGAGGTCACTTGAGGGTGCCGAAGTTCGTGTTCGTGACGGGCGGGGTCACCTCCTCTCTCGGAAAAGGCATCACCGCAGCTTCGCTTGGCCGCATCCTCGCCGTGCGCGGTCTCTCTGTCGCGTCGCTGAAGATGGATCCCTATCTCAACGTCGACCCCGGAACGATGTCGCCGTATCAGCACGGCGAGGTGTTCGTCACCGAAGACGGCGCGGAGAGCGACCTGGACCTCGGTCATTACGAGCGCTTCATCGACCGCAACGTCACGCGCGCGTCGAATCTGACCACCGGACAGATCTATAACGCCGTCATCGCGAAGGAACGTCGCGGCGACTATCTCGGCGCGACCGTGCAGGTCATCCCGCACGTCACCAACGAGATCAAGGAGCGCATCCACCGCGTCGCGCGCGAGCAGCAAGCCGAGGTCGTCGTCGTCGAGGTCGGCGGCACGGTCGGCGACATCGAGTCGCTCCCCTACCTCGAGGCGATCCGCCAGTTCCGCAACGATGTGGGACGCCAGAACGTTCTGTACATCCACCTCACGCTCCTGCCGCGCGTCGCGACCGGCGAGCTGAAGACAAAGCCGACGCAGCACTCGGTGAAGGAGCTGCGCTCCATCGGTATCCAGCCGGACGTGCTCATCGCGAGGGCGGATGAGGCGATCGACGAGGAGCTGCGGGAGAAGATCGCGCTGTTCTGCGACGTCAAGATCGACAACGTGATCTCGGAACCCAACGCGTGGTCCATCTACGGCGTCCCGCTCATGCTTGAAGAAGCCGGTCTCGGTCGGATCGTCGTCGAAGAGCTGGGCCTGCGTGAACGGGCGACGGAACCGGACCTTGCCGAGTGGCGTTTCCTCACCGACCGCATCCGCAACGCGCGCATCCCACTGACCATCGGCCTCGTCGGGAAGTACATCGAGCTGCCCGACGCATATCTATCGGTCGCCGAATCCGTGAAGCACGCGGCCTGGGCCGCAGGCTGCAACGTGAAGCTGGCCTGGATCGACAGCGAGAAGCTCGAGCGCGACCGTGACGTCGAGCCGCTCATCGGCCTCGACGGCATCGTCGTGCCGGGTGGATTCGGCTACCGCGGCATCGAGGGCAAGGTGCAGGCCGTTCGGTTCGGCCGCGAGCGCAAGGTGCCAACGCTCGGTCTCTGCATGGGCATGCAGTGCATGGTCATCGAGCTCGCGCGCACGGCGCTCGGCACCGAGGACGCCAACTCCACCGAGTTCGACGCGTTCACGCCGCATCCGGTGATCGATCTGTTGCCGGAGCAGCGCGACGTCGCGGACAAGGGCGGCACGATGCGTCTCGGAAGCTATCCCTGTGTGCTCGATGCCGGTTCGCTCGCGGCGCGCGCGTACGGACAGCCGATCGTGCTCGAGCGGCACCGGCATCGTTACGAGTTCAACAACTCGTACCGCGAGCTCCTGGCCGCGCACGGCATGTCGTTCACCGGGCTGTCGCCCGACGGACGCCTGGTGGAGATCGTGGAGATCGCGGACCACCCGTTCTATCTCGGCACGCAGTTCCACCCCGAGTTCAAGTCAAGGCCGAACCGGCCGCATCCGCTCTTCGCGAGCTTCATCGATTCAGCGCTCGCGTTCGCGCGCGCGAACGGACGCGCTGAGGCGTCGGCACCGGTGCTGCAGGAGACACACCGATGAAGCTCTTCCTCGACACGGCCGAGTACGACGACATCAAGACGGCGGTCGAGTGGGGCGTGATCGACGGTGTCACCACGAACCCGACCCTCATCGCGAAGGCCGGACAGGACCACGAGACGCAGGTCAAGAGGATCTGCGGGCTCATCGGCAACGTGTCGGCCGAATGTGTCAGCGAGAAGCGCGATGACATGATCGTGGAGGGGCGCCGCATCGCCGCATGGCACAAGAACGTCATCGTGAAAGTGCCGCTGACACCGGACGGGCTCGGCGCCGCGAAGATCCTGGTGGGTGAAGGCATCCGCATCAACGTCACGCTGTGCTTCTCGGTGAATCAAGCGCTGCTCGCGGCTACCGTCGGCGCCTACATCGTCAGTCCGTTTGCGGGCCGGCTCGACGACATCAACGAGGACGGCATGCGCGTCGTCGCCGACATCGTGTCCGCGTACCGGCAGCAGGAGATCAAGACGAAGGTGCTCGCGGCGTCGATCCGCAACCCGATGCATGTGACGCAGGCCGCGCTCGCGGGCGCCGACATCAGCACGATGCCGTTCGCGGTGTTGAAGATGCTCTTCAACCACCCCCTGACCGAGGCGGGACAAAAGCGCTTCCTCGAGGACTACCGCAAGACCCAGGAGGCGAAGCCCGCGACTCCCGCCGGCAAGCCTGTGGCACCTGAGGCAGCGACGAAGCGCTGAAGATCGACTAGTACTTCCGGCCGCGTCATCTGCTAGCGGTCCGACACCGAAGCGCTCATGCTCGATACGTAGAGTCGCGCCACATGGCAGCGAAACGCTGGGACTTCCGCGACGAGGATCTGCGCCGTTACTCCGTCGAGCTCGAGCACGCGGTCCTGTCCGGCGACCGCCGGATCATCGTCAACGGCCGTGAGGTCTTTCACGGCGGCAGGTTCTCCGACACCGCAGGCGAGCACGCCTTCGACGTCGAGGGGCACAGCGCGCGCGTGCGCATCGGCAGCAACGGTTTTGGCTACACCTACAGCCTGGTGGTCGACGGCCTCGCCATCCCGCCGGAGGGCGCGACGATCCCACGTCCGCCGAGGTCCGCGGTGGCCGCTGTCGCGCCACCGGCAGCACCCGACCGCGCTTCCGCGGAGCAGCCCGTCCTCGCCGCGTTCGCAGGCGGACCGGACCAAGCCACGCTCGCGCGCATCGCACTCGTGAAGCGCGTCGAGAGCGGCGGCCGCTGGTTCTACTGGATCGCGGCGCTCTCGGCCATCAACTTCGTCTTCTTCTTCATGGGACGCAGCATGGGGTTCGCGCTGGGCACCACGATCGACTGGTTCCTCCAGGGGATCCTCGAGGAGCTCGCCGACCCATCCGTGGCCTGGATCGCGCACGTCGCGGTCATCGCGTTCTTCGCGTTCCTCGGCGTCCGCGCGACGGCCGGCGCGCAGTGGGCGTTCGTCCTCGGCGGTCTCGTCTACGCCATCGACGGTCTGCTCCTGCTGCTGATCGGCGACTGGATCGGGATCGTCGTCCATGCCATCGCGCTCTTCGCGATCGTGAGCGCGATCGTCAGCCTTCGCCGGCTGGGCTCCGCGCCGCTGGCGGCCTCGCTCCCGTCCTACTGACCACGTCGCGCTAACCGCGCCGGGGCGCCTCCGTCAGCAGCAGATCGCGCAGGTCCGCGCCCGCGACGCCGCACAGGTCGAGCACACAGAGCAACAGGGCAGCCTCATCCGAGTCGGCACGTCCCGTCTTGATCGAGATGTCGGTGGCATAGAGCGATTCGTACGCGCGGGCGATATCCGAGCGGCTGAGGCCACGCGCATGCTGCACGTAGCGAAGGATCGCGCCCGGCGAGGATCGGATCGCCTTTGCCTGGCGCTCCGCGTCGGCGCTCGACGGCGCGGTGGACGCGAAGAGCAGCACGCGGAATTGCCAGAGGAGCAGGGCGAGGATCTGCTGCGGCGCGTTCCCTTCGGCGAGAAGGCGCTCCAGGAGAGGCACCGCCTCGCGGTGATTCCGCCGCACGACCGCCTTCGTGAGCTCGAAGATGTCCGACTCGATCGCGCCGCTCACGAGCGCGCGCACGTCCGTGGCGGTCACCGGCGCGCCATTCGCGTAGGCGCCGAGCTTCTGTACCTCGTTCTCGATGCGCTCGGTATCCGGACCGAGCGCATACGCCAGCGCGTCCATCGCGTCCGGCTGCAGCGTGACCTTGTGCAGTCGGGCGCGTGCGCCGACCCAGCCCTTCACCTCGAACGGCAGGAGGCGTTCGATCCGCTGCGCGCGACCGCCGATCTCCTGGACCGCGTCCGGCAGCGCCAGCTCCGCCGGCGCGCCGGCCTTCGCGCGTCCGCGTGCCCGGCCACGACCGGAGCGGAGCGCCTCGACGGCGACGAGCACGAGCGCGGACTCGCTGGGAAAGGAGGCCAGGAACTCGGCGCTGGTGAGCGCCTCGGCGTGCTCGACGAGGACCACCTGACACTCGTCCACGGCGGCGAACAGGCCCTGCGACTGCCCGGCCAGCGTGATGGCATCCACCGGATCCGCGCGCGCGTCGATCCGCGTCAGCCCGAGCGCACCGCCGAGCTGCGGCGACCGTCGCTGTGAGAGATCGCCGGGCTCGCCGACTCCGCCAGCGAGCAGCGACTCGACGAGCTCACCGACCCGCAGGCGCGTACGGAACGGGTCCTCGCCGTGGAGGAGGTAGACCATTCGCGTGGGCGCGGACCACGAGGCCTGGGCCATCGAGCGTGACCTCCACCGTCCCGTCGCGATCGGTCCGGAACGTCGTGATCCCATGCAGGGCCGCGAGCGTTTCCGGCGTGGGATGACCATACCGGTTCCCGGCCCCGACCGAGATGAGCGCGACCTCCGGCCGCACCGCCTCGACGAGGGTGACGGCATGGGGTGTCGCGGCGCCGTGGTGTGGCGGCACGTAGACGCGCGAACGCAGTCCTTCGGGATGCAGCAGCAGGTCCCCGAGCGCGTCATCGGTCGCGTCACCCATGAAGAGCGCGGAGAAACGGCCGCGTTCGACGCGAAGGACGAGCGAGGGCGTGTCTACGCGTGGATCGGTCTCCGGCGAGAGCACGGTAATCATCGCTCCGCCGACACGCAGCCGCTGCCCGGCGCGCAGCGCGCGTCGCTCCGCGTGCGCGCGCGCGATGCCAGCCGCCCACAGGTCCGCCAGCGGACCGGGGTTCAGCCCGACCGGCTCGAGGGTCATCCCGACCTCGTAGCGATCGAGCGCGGCGATGAGACCCGCGGCGTGATCGAGGTGCGCGTGCGTGAGCGCGAGCACGTCGATCCGGCGGCGCCACGGTGGCAGGCTCGCGCCGAGCTCCTCCATGAGACGCGCGGGATCGGGACCGCCGTCGATGAGCAGCGTCGCGCCGCCGACCTCCACCAGATACGCATCGCCCTGACCGACGTCGAGCGCGCGCACGCGCACATCCGGATCGGCGCTCGGCCAGGCCAGCGCACCGGCGACGACCAACGCGGGCACCGCAAACAGCGCGGCGCGCGGCACGCTCGCGGCAGGCAGCGGGAACCGTGGGAGGTGCAGACGACCACGGACGAGCGGCGCGCTGCGTACGACCGCGACCAGCGCCAGCGCGACGACCGCGCCAGTCAGGGGACCGGACGGCACGCTGACGGCCGCGACCGGCAGTCCGGCGAACGTCTCGACGACGATGCGGAGGGCCAGCGCGGTGCCGTACGCGATCAACGCCAGCGGCTGCGCGAGATCGAGCGATAGCGCGCCGACCAGGCTGGTGGACGCGCCCGCCAGCATCAGGGGCGGGAACAGCGGCACGGCGACGAGGTTCGCGAGCGGCGAGATCAGCGACACGCGCCCGAACGCCGCGGCGATGACGGGCAGCGTCGGCGCGCTGGCCGCGAGCGTCGTCGCGAGACCCTCGCGGAACATGCCCGGCAAGCGCTCGAATCGCGCGGCGAGCGGCGCCTGCCAGAGCACCAAGCCCGCGGTCGCGCTGGCGGACAGCAGGAACCCGAGGTCCGCGATCGCGGCGGGGTCGAGGAACAGCATCGCGGTGACAGCGACGCAGAGCGCGTTCGCAGTGGCCGCTCGCCGCCCCGAGGCGAGGCCGCACGACGCGACCGAAGCCATGAGCGCGGCGCGCATCACGCTCGGCGCGAGCCCGACGAGCAGGCTGTACGACACGATGGCGGCGACCGTCGCGACCGCGCGCAGCACCGGACGCGCTCGGCCGCGGAGCGCGAACGCGACCGCGGTGCCGACGAGCGTCATGTTGAAACCGGAGATCGCGAGGAGGTGCGTGGTGCCGCTTACCGCGAACGCGTGCGCGAGACCCGCTGAAACGCTCGCGCGTTCGCCCAGCACGATCCCGAGCAGGATGCCGCTCTCCGGCTCGGGCACGAGCAAGCGAAGCGGACGGGCGAGATCCGCACGGAGTCCGTCGAGCGACACCAGGTGCGCGAGATCGACGCCGGGTACGGGACCGAGGACGAGGCGCAGCGCGACGCCGACCCCGGCCGCACAGGCACAGGCCCAGAGCCCTCGGCGAGGACCATCGGCACTCGCGAGCGCGAGCGCCGCGAACGCGACCGTGCTCACCGCGCCGAGCGCCAGCGCGAGTGGGATCGAGGCCCGCGCCACGAGCGCGACACAGGTCGCGACGAGCGCGGCCGGCAGAAGCGGCGCGACGAGAAGAATGCTCACGGCCCGGGCGCTACCGGGTGGTGACGAGGTCGCGGATGTCCGAAAGCACGCGGGCGGTGACGAGTCCGCGGGTTTGGAGCTCCTCTACCTTCGTGAAGGCCCTCAGCTCTCGCGCGTGGACGATGCGCGCCGCCGTACTCGGTCCGATACCGGGCAGCGACTCGAGTTCCGCCGCGGAGGCGTGGTTGATATCGACCTTGCGCTCCGATTCGCTGCCGGCGCTGCCCGCGGGCGGCGTCTCGCCGTAGCGCGGGACGTACACTCGCGCCCCGTCGCGGAGGGTTGCCGCCCGGTTGAGGGCGGCCGGGTCGGCATCCGGCGTAGCGCCGCCCGCGGCCGCGACCGCATCGCCGACACGCGCGCCGGAGGCGAGCCGCACCACGCCCGGACGCGCGACCGCTCCCTCGACATCCACCACGATGAGCGGCGGCGGTGTCGGCTCGGGCGTCGCTTCGACGACCTCGACCGGTACGGGTGCGGGCGTGCGCGCGCGCACGACCATGACGAGCGCGCCGGCGGCCACGGCGACGACGACTGCGACGACGAGTGGTCGGGGCACACCCGGAGGTTGGCTGGGTCGCGGCGCCGTGGGAAGACCTCGCGGCCCGAAAGCCGTCACACGTTTGTGTGACGAGGCCGACTAATTCACGCGACCCGCACTGCGCGATGCGACGCGCGACCCGCTAGACGATCCCGCGCGCGGCCCAAGCGAAGCTGACCAGGTCGAACGGCGCTGGCGGAAGCAGCTCTTGGCACCGCTCGCGCAGACGTGCCCTTTGATCCGGGCTCAGTCCCAGAAAGACCTTGCCGGCCGGCCCGACGCCGAAGGCGAAAGGCTCCCACCAACCGTCGAAGCTCGCGTACTCGACGCGCGCCACCAGCGCGGTCTGCTCGACCTGACGTAGACCGGAGGTCTTAAAGAGATCGACAAGATGACCTTCGTGGGCGCCGGCCAGGCCGGACTCGTCCTGGGTAATGAGGCCGAGGTCGCGAGCCGCCCGCCAGAAGACAGACACCGGCGTCCGCGCGCCAGCGTGATCCCAGACGCATGCCGCGACGACGCGATCCGGTCGCGTGACTCGGGCCATCTCGCGGAGGCCCAGCACCGGATCGGTCATGAAGTGAACGACGAGTTGCGCGAGCGCCGCGTCGAACGCGCCATCGGCGTACGGCAACGCTTCCGCCGGAGCGCGGCGAACGTCGACGTCGGGATAACGCGCATGCGCGGCTGCGACGAAGGATTCGGACGGATCGACAGCCGCGACCGACCCGGCCCCAAGTCGCGCGACCAACTCGGCCGTGAGGGCACCAGGACCGCAGCCGACGTCCAGCGCGCGATCGCCGGAACTCAGCCGCGCGAGATCGACGAGCTGAGGAGCGAGCTGTCGAGAATGCACGCCCATGAAGCGGTCGTAGGCCTCGGCGGGAACGGCGAAACTCACGCGACGACTCTAGCGTCACGAGGCCGACTAGTTCGCGCGACGGCGCTCCCCGGGCGGCTGCATCTGCACGATCGAGACCGGAAGGCTGCCGACCGCCTCGCCGTCGACCGTGAGCTCGAAGCGGTGCATCCCGTAGGTCGTGAAGCTCATGTTGTTGAGCTCGACGATGACGTTCACGTCCTGTCCGGCGACCGCATGAACGCTGATCTCGGGCGGGTTCGGCATCGATTGCTGCCCGTCCGGCCGCAGGAGGCGCACGACGACGTTGTGCGCGCCGACGTCGAGACCGAGGATCGCGACGAGGAACATCCGCGGGTGCTGCGCTGGCAGCCCACTCACACTGATGTTGCGGAAGATCCCCAGCAGGCTCACCTTGCCATCTTGCCCAACGAGCGCGTGATCGCACAAAGCGCCCAGCCTGATCTCCCCGCTCACTTCGTCACGATACTCACAATGCGGTCCGCGACGACGATCACCTTCGCCGGCCTCGTGCCGTTCAGTGTCGCTTGCACCTTTGGACTCGCCAGCGCTCTGCGCTCTACCTCGGCGTCCGGCACACCCGCGGGCATCGGGATCCGATCGCGGACCTTTCCGTTCACCTGAACGACGATCGTGACCTCGCGCGGCGCGGCGACGGCCTCGTCGTATGCCGGCCAGCGCTGTTGATGTATCGAGCCCGCCCCGCCACGGCGGTGCCACAGCTCCTCGGTGATGTGAGGAGCGAACGGCGCCAGAAGCAGGACCAGCGTCGCGACGCCCTCGTTGCGGCTGGTGCCGCTGGCATGCTGCAGCGTGTTGGCCAGCTCCATCATCGCCGCGACCGCGGTGTTGAAGTGGTAGTCGCCCAGGTCCTCGGTGACCTTCTTGATCGTCCGATGCACCGCGCCGTCGACGTCGACGTCGCGCGGGCTCGCCGGCTGGGGACCGGTCAGCGCCAGCTCCCACACCCGCCACAGGAACCGATGCACACCTTCGATGCCGGAGGCGTCCCAATCCGCGCCGTCGACCCAGGGGCCCATGAACATCATGAACAGGCGCAGCGTGTCGGCGCCGTACCGCGCCACGTACTCGTCGGGCGTCTGCACGTTGCCCCGCGACTTCGACATCTTGCGGCCCTTGAAGACGATCGTTCCCTGATAGCGGAATCGGATCGCCGGCTCGTCGAAGGGCAGCTCGCCCAGATCGCGTAGCGCCTTCGCCATGAAGCGCATGTACAGCAGGTGCAGGATCGCGTGCTCGACGCCGCCGGTGTACTGCTTCACCGGCAGCCACTTCCTGCCGACGGCCTTGTTCATGAACGCCGTGTCGATCTTCGGGTCGACGTAGCGGTACATGTACCAGGACGAGTCGACGAACGTGTCCATCGTGTCGGTGTCTCGACGGGCGGGCTTACCGCATTTGGGGCAGGTGGTGTTCACGAACTCGGGCACGTGCGCCAGCGGTGAACCACCGCGGCCGGTGAACTCGACGTTCCGCGGCAGCTCGACCGGCAGCTGGTCGTACGGCACCGGAACGACGCCGTCGGTGTCGCAGTGCACGATCGGGATCGGCGTGCCCCAGTAGCGCTGCCGGGAGATCAGCCAGTCGCGCAGGCGATAGGTGACCGATGGCCTGCCGATGCCGCGCCTCTGTGCGTCCTCTGCGACGGCGTGCTTCCCCACCTCGCTGCGAGTCCCGGTGAAGGGACCGCTGCGCACCATCACGCCCTCGCCGACATACGGCTCGTCCAGCTTCGGGTGCTCTGCGCCCTCGGGCGAGACGACCTCGCGGATCTCCAGCTTGTATTTCCTCGCGAACGCGAAGTCCCGCTCGTCGTGCCCGGGGACGGCCATGATCGCTCCGGTGCCGTACGTCGAGAGGACGTAGTCGGCGACCCAGACAGGGACGCGCTCGCCGGTGAACACGTTGTGCGCGAACGCGCCGGTGTCGACGCCGGTCTTCTCGCGCTCGGCCGAGGTGCGCTCGATCTCCGCCATGTTCCGCGCATGTTCGACGTAGCGCTGCACCTCCGCCCGCTTCGCGGGCGTGGTGATCGTCGCGACCAGCGGATGCTCCGGAGCCAGCACCATGAAGGTCGCGCCGTAGATCGTGTCGGGCCGCGTGGTGAAGAAGCGGATCTCCTCACCCGAGTGGCCCTCGACCGGGAATGCGATCTCCGCGCCCTCGGACCGCCCGATCCAGTTCGTCTGCAGGACGCGCACGCGCTCCGGCCAGTCCAGGCCCTCGAACTTCAGCAGCTCGTCCGCGTAGTTCGTGATCTTGTAGAACCACTGCGTCATCTGGCGCTTCACGACGATCGTGTCGCAGCGCTCGCAGCGACCGGCGATGACCTGCTCGTTGGCCAGCACCGTCTCGTCGCGCGGGCACCAGTTCACCGGCGCGTCGGCTCGATAGGCCAGGCCCTTCTCGAACAGCTTCAGGAACATCCACTGATTCCAGCGGTAGTACTCGGGGTAGCAGGTGACGACCTCGCGCCGCCAGTCGATCGCCGTTCCCATGCGACGGAACTGGTCGCGCATGTGCGCCATGTTCTTTTCCGTCCACACCGCGGGATGGATCTTGCGATCGATGGCCGCGTTCTCGGCGTTGATCCCGAACGCGTCGAAGCCCATCGGGAACAGCACGTTGTGTCCGCGCATCCGCAGGAAGCGCGCGGCCGCATCCGGAGGCGCGAACGCGTACCAGTGGCCCACGTGGATCTCGCCCGACGGGTACGGGAACATCGTCAAGAAGTAGTAGTTCGGGCGATCGCTCTCGTCCGGTACGTCGTGGAGGCCGGAGCGCACCCACTCTTCCTGCCACTTCGCCTCGATGCTGGCCGGCTCGTACCTTTCGATCCGCTGTTTCGTGACCGCCACGTTGCGCCTCCTTTCGCCCGAATACAAAACGCCCTCCGCCCCGCCGGCATCTGCCGGACTCGGGGACGGAAGGCGACTTCCGCGGTACCACCCCTCGTTGAGAACGACTGGTGGAGCTGGCGGGATTCGAACCCGCGACCCCCACACTGCCAGTGTGATGCGCTCCCACTGCGCCACAGCCCCGATCGCTCTCCGCTCGAGCACGTTGATAACGGACGTGACTCCGGCGAGCGCTAGATCGTGCGACTCACGCTCGCAGCTCCCGGGCGAGTTCGGCGTTCCCGGACACCGGCTCGCACCGACCGCCGGCTCTCTTCGTCAGGGGTTCCGCGTACTGCTCCCGATCGCGGCCTTTCACACGAAAGTATAGGCGGATGTATCCGCTGATCCGCATCGACAAACGCATTCCGGACGGCTCGATCTGGCAGACCAGATGGGGTTATCTCCTACCTCCCGTTGCGGGGTGGACACGCGTCTATCAGCCGATCGGGACGCGTTGGTCCAACCCGCTCGGCGGCTGGATAGCAAAGACCGAAGGTATGTCGCTCTTCCATCCGGACCGCCCTTACGCAATTGCGTGTCACGGTCCACAGGGCGACAAGCGCTTCTACATCGATATCGCGCACCGCGTGCGCGTCGAGGGGGAGTTACTCGAGTTCGTCGACCTCTTCCTCGACGTGATGATCGATGCCGCCGGTGACGTGAGCGAGAAGGACGAGCATCAGCTGATCTTCCTGCCGCTGGGCGAGCGGCGGTTCGCGCGCGCGGCACGGGATGAGGTGCGGCGGTTGATCGCCGTCGGCGATCCGCTGTTCGATCCGCGCGGCCCCTACTACGCGGTGCCGGACGACGCGACGTCGCTGCCTCCCTCGACACTGACTACGGAGACCGGCTAGCTGATCTCCGGTCCGGGGCGACGCATCGCGACCGATTGCAAGACACCAAGGGCGAAACAGATCGACACGAGCGAGCTGCCCCCGTGCGAGATGAACGGAAGCGGGATGCCCGTGACGGGCATGAGCGAGATCGCCATGCCGACGTTCACCAGGATCTGGAACACGAGCATCGCCGCGACGCCGGCCCCGAGGAGCATGCCGAATGGGTCGCGCGCCCGAAATGCCACGCGCAGAGCCGCCATGAGCAGCACGACGTAGAGCGCGAAAAGGATCACCGCGCCCACGAAACCGAGATCCTCCGCGAGACCGGCGAAGACGAAGTCCGACTCCGCGATCGGAAGATAGCCGAGCGGTGACTGCGTCCCGGCCGTGAGTCCCTTGCCGGTGGGCCCGCCGGAGCCGACGGCGATGAGCGACTGGATGATGTTCCAGCCCGCGCCCTGCGGATCCGCGTAGGGATCGATGAATGCCGTGAGACGCGCCTGTTGGTAGGGCTTCAACACGTTCCAGATCGCGGGCAGCGCCGCGCCGGCGAGGGCGACGAGGCCGACGAGCTGCCAGAGACGCGCGCCGGCCATGAACGCCATCCCGAAGAAGATCGCCACGAACACGAGGCTCGTCCCGAGGTCCGGTTGGCGATAGACGAGATATACCGCCGGTCCGAGGAAGACCAGGCCACCAAGGATCGTCAGCGGCGAGCCCATCTTGTCGGTCCGGTCCCCGAAGAACTTCGCGAGCACAACGATCATGAGGACCTTCGCGACCTCGCTGAACTGGAATGAGAGACCGCCGAAGTTCACCGAGCGCTGCGCGCCGAGCGACGACGTGCCGATCGCGAGCACGACCCCGAGCAGGCCCAGCATGAACAGGTAGACAAGCGGGGCGAGGGTGCCGAGCCAGGCGTAGTCGAACATCGCGACGGTCACCATGACCGCGATCCCGATGACCGCCCAGATCGCGCCGCGGATGACGAACTGCATCGGATCGCCCGTGAGGGTCCGCGACTCGACGGTCACCGCATAGGTCATGACGAGCCCGTACCCGATCAGCAGCAGCGTCGCGATCAGAAGGTAGGGATCGACCTGATCGAGTCGGCGCGTGTGCGGACGGTCGTGCAGCGGGGAGGCGGAGCGCCGCATCTCGAGCGCCTTGACGCTCACGGCTTGCCCAGCTTGTAGGCCTCGAGGATCCGCTGGGTCATCCCGACGGCCGGGTTGAAGCAGTTCTCGCAGAGCGAGCGGCTCGAGTCGAAGGTGAAGATGACCATCGCGATGTCGGCCGTCGGCTCGGTGTTGTCCGCCTTCGGCAGGAACGAGACGAACCAGTTGTGGAAGCCGAGCTTGTTCCGGCCCGCGCTGTCCTTGCCGGCGGACGAGCCGAACTCCGCTGTGCCCGTCTTCCCCGCGATCGGCAGCTTCGCGTTCGGCATGTAGGCGTGCCCGATCGTCACGACGCGCCGCGCGGCCTCGCGCAGCAGCGTCAGGTTCTCCTGCGTGATGCCCACCTTGCGCAGGACGTTCGGCTGCTGCGTGAAGACGACGTTCCCCTGCGGGCCGACGACCTGCTTGAGCAGGTGCGGCCGATAGAACGTGCCGCCGTTGGCGACGATCGAGTACGCGTTGAGCAGCTGCAGCGGCGTCACCGCGACGAAACCCTGTCCGATCGACTCGTGGTAGGTGTTACCGATCGTCCACGGCTCGTCGAACACCTGCAGTTTCCACTCCGGGCTCGGCATGATGCCGGCGTCCTCGCCGGGGAGATCGATACCCGTCTTGCTGCCGAATCCGAGGTCGCTCCCGTACTTGTAGATCGCCTCGGGCCCGGCACCCGCTCGCCCGGTGTTCGGGTTTCCGCCGCCGAGCGTGTAGAAGTAGATGTCGCTCGAGTGCGCGAAGCCGTTGACGAAGTCGAGCGTGCCGTGGGCGCGCCAGTCGTAGAACCGATAGCCGTCGACCGTGAGCACGTTGGAGGTCACGTTCACGATCGTGTTGCGATTCGCGATGCCCTCGCTCAGCGCCGAAAGACCCGTGACCAACTTGAACGTCGAGCCTGGCGGGTAGCGGTCGCCGATGGCCTTGTTCACCAACGGGTGCCGGTCGTCGCCGTTGAGCTGCGCCATCTGCTGCGGCGTGATGCCGTCGATGAACCAGTTGTTGTCGTAGCCGGGGATCGAGACCATCGCGAGGATCTCACCGTTCTGCGGGTTCATCGCGATACCCACGGCCTGGGTGAACTTGTCCTCATCGACGCCCTTCTTCAGCTCGGACTCGATGAGCTTTTGCAGGCGGTCGTCGATCGTGAGCACGACGCTGTTGCCGGTGGTCGGTGCTGAGTACGCGAGCTGCTTGATCTCCCGCTGCGCCGCGTCGCGCTCGATCTCCCGCCAGCCATAGCCACCGCGCAGGTAGTTCTCGTACTGCGACTCCAGGCCGGTGCGGCCGATGAGGTCTTGCTGCAGGTATCCCTTTTCGCGCAGCGTCGCGAACTCATCCTCGGTCACCGGACCGACGTACCCGAGGAGCGGCGAATAGAGCACCGCGTCGGCGTATGAGCGGATCGATTCTGCCTCGACGCGGACGCCCGGGAACATCTCGCCGCGCTCCGAGAGCAAGAGCGCGATCTCGCGCGCGACGGGCCGCAGGGAGATCTTCACCGGCTCGTACGGATTGCGCCCTCGCTGCACATCGATCGCGCTCGAGACGTCCTTCGGATCGCGGGCAACCAGCGGGGCGAGGCGCAGCGCGAGATCCGCCTGCTGGGCGCGCGGCAGGTCGAACGGGATGACGGTCACAGCGAAGCCGGGGAGATTGCGCGCGAGCACTTTGCCGTTGCGGTCGACGATGACTCCCCGCTCCGCCTCGACCGGAAGGCGCAGCACACGGTTCTGCTCCGCGAGGTCGCGGTAGTGTGCACCGCCTACGACCTGCAGATCCCAGAGCCGCACGGTGAGCCCGGTGAAGACCAGCACGATCGCCACCGCCATCGCGATGAAGCGATTCGGTCGCACGAAATCCCGCGGCGCACTTCTCATAGTCCGAAGGATGCCTGCTTCTCGGTCACGTGGCGCATCGATCGGGCGATCGGATAGGTAACGATCGCGAGGACCCCGTTGTAGATCCCGCTCGCAGCGGCGCCGCCGGCAAGGAGCACCGGGTCAGCGAGTGGCTGTCCGACGACGACCAGGATCAGGAGGTACAGCAGGCCCGCGGCGAGCGTGGCGACGCCGACGAGCACCGCAGCACCGATCACCGAGCGTGGTCGAAGACCCGTCTCACCCAGCCCGACGGCCGCGACAGGCACGAGCGACGCCAGCGCGAGCGCGCCGAGTGGACCGCCGGACAGGAGGTCGGCCGCAAGTCCGCCCACAAAAGCCCACCAGACAGCCTCGCGTGAGCCGGCGGCCACCGACCACGAGGCCGCGACGAGCACCGGTAGGTTGGGACGCGCGCCGGCAATCGACACGAACGGCACCACCGATCCTTGGAGGAGCGCCGCCGCGAGCGGAATCGCTATGGCGAACGCAAAGCGCACGGAGCCCTCCTCTGGTGGCGGAACGCGGACGCCTCCACGACGCTACGCGGTGGCCGCCCTAGGGACGCGCTCGCCCCGGCACGCGCGATGTCTCGATGGTCTCGCCGCCCGCCTCGGTGGCCTCGGCGAGCTCGACCTCGAGCTGCGGGAAGGGATCCTCGTCGCGGAGCTTCGCGCCGACGTAGATCAGGACCAGGCGCAGAGTGGCCGCGAACGGCACGGCGAGGATGATCCCCAGCAGGCCGAAGACCGCGCCCCCGGTCAGAAGCGAGAAGATGACGATCGCGGGATGCAGGCGGACGGCGCGGCCGATGACAGTCGGGATGACGAGGTAGTCCTCGGCGTGTCGCAGGATGGTGTACATGATCGCCACCACAGCGACGTAGACGAGCTGCGACCAGCCGAACGGATTCGGATGGCCCAGGGCGACGAGGCACGCGATCGCACCGGCGGTGATGGGCCCGACGAATGGGATCGTCTCGAGCAGACCGGTGAGCACGCCGAGCAGCACGCTGTACGGAACGCCCAGGAGCGTGAGACCCACCGTCGTCACGGTCGACATGAGGAGCACGAGAAGCAGCTGCCCCCGGATGTAGCGGCCGAGCATGATGTTCGTCTCGGAGAGAACGTGAAGAATCTCTCGCCGCTGACGACCGGGGAGATTGCGACGCACGAAGCCGTAGAGGCGCGGCGCATCACGAAGCAACAGGAACGTCGCGATGAGGAAGACCAAGAACTCAAGCAGGAAGTGCCCGAGCGCGACGGCGAACGGCAGCGCCGTGCGCTGCGCCATGGCCGCGATCTGTCGCTCGATGTCATCGACATTCGGCCCGATGAGCACGTCGTCCACGTCACCGAGACCGATCTGGTCGAACGTGTTGGAGATCGTCTGCTGGGCATTGGCGAGTAGAACCGGCCAGTTCTTCTGCAGGTCCCCCGCGTTCTCGGCGATGCGCGGGAAGACCAACCGGCCGCCGCCAAAAATGATAGCGAGGAGCGCAACGAACACGACGAGCGCCGCCAGTGTCCGCGGCAGCGTGAACCGGCCTTCGATCGCACCCACAACTGGTAGCAGAATGTACGCGACGATCAGGCCCCAGATGAAGGGCTGTACCACGTCCCCCGCGCGCCAGAGAATGAGGATCGCGAGGACCGCGAATCCCACCAGGACCGCACGTTTTGTCGTTGTGCTCCAGCGAGCTCCCATCCCACCGTGGATTATCAGGCAGCTGTCTCGACACTGCGCCGATTCGGCCACATGCGACGGACTTGCTGACATTCCGGCGCTGGTAAAGCGCGGAGAGTAATCTACTGCAGGATGCGCAGGAACTGACACGCGACAGACAGACCTGCGTTCGGATACAATTCGAGTCACGAACCTGCACGTTGTCGTTCCTAGTTTTCCCTAGATTCCCATGTTGATGTCGCACGTGTGACAGGGGGCGAAATGACGGTCCTTGTGGTGAGCAATCAGAAGGGCGGGGTGGGGAAGACGACGACTGCGATCAGCCTCGGCGCGGCCATGGTGGAGCGCGGTCAGCGCGTCCTGATCGTGGATCTTGACCCACAGGCGAACGCCACGAGTGGCCTGGGAGTCAGCAAGGAGCGGGCGAACAGCATCTATGGCGTGTTGCTTAGAGAGCGTCCTCTTGCCGAGGCTGTCGTATCGACGGGTCTCGCGGGTCTTGACCTGGTCCCGTCAGGTCCGGACATGGCCGGTGCCGAGGTCGAGCTCGTGCCGTTGATGGCGCGCGAATTCCGTCTCCGCCAGGCACTTCGCGGCGCGGCGCGATACGACACCGTCATCGTCGATTGCCCGCCGTCGCTGGGCCTCCTCACCGTCAATGCCCTGGCCGCCGGCGACGGTGTGGTCGTCCCGGTTCAATGCGAGTACTACGCGCTCGAGGGTCTGGCGCAGCTCCTCGACACGATCGAGGCAGTGCGCGAGCGGCTCAACGAGAAGCTCGAGGTCCTCGCGATCGTGCTCACCATGGAAGACCGTCGGAACCGCCTCTCGATGCAGGTTATCGACGAGGTCCGCAAGCACTTTCCAAAGCTCGTCGCGCGGGCTCGGATCCCCCGCACGGTCCGGTTGGCCGAGGCGCCAAGCCACGGCAAGCCGATCTCCATCTATGACCCGCACTCTCGCGCGTCGAAAGCCTACGCCGACCTTGCCCGCGAGCTCATGACCCGGCTCAAGGCTCGCGAGCCGATCGCGCTCGCTGGGGCGATCGCCTGATGGCACGCACCGGACTGGGGCGCGGACTCGACGTCCTCCTCGGACAGGCACCCGCCGCGTCGCCAGCGACGCTTCAACCGGTCGGCGCCACCGAGATCCCGCTCGAGCGGATCCGCCCGAACCCGCAGCAGCCACGCGCCAACTTCGACGCCGAGGGGATCGCCGAGCTCGCAGCATCGATCACCCGCCACGGCCTTCTGCAACCAATAGTGGTCTCTAGGGAGGGCGACGGCTTCGAGCTCGTCGCCGGCCACCGCCGCGTGTTGGCGGCGCGCGTCGCCGGCAAGACAACGATCCCGGCCGTCGTGCGCGATGACGTCCGCGACCGCCTCGAGCTCGCGCTCGTAGAGAACCTGCAGCGCGCCGACCTCAACGCGATCGAGACGGCCCGCGCATACAGGCTGTTGATGGAGACCTATGACCTGACGCAGGAGCAGGTCGCTGAGCGGGTGGGGAAGTCACGCTCGCAGGTCGCGAACATGCTTCGCACGCTCACCGCCCCACAGGCGCTGCAGGACGCCGTCATCGAAGGCAAGATCAGCGAGGGCCACCTGCGGGCGCTCTTGGCGCTACCTCTTTCGGATGCACTGACCGCGCTCGCCACGGTCATCGCACGTCAGCTGTCCGTCCGTGACGCGGAGGCGCTCGCGCGAAAGATGGTCCACCCGCCCCGACGGGGCCGATCGCGGCCGCGGCTGCGGGGCGGCGATCCCGATCTAGCGCAAGTCACAAGCGAGCTGCGTGCGGCGTTGGGCACCAAAGTGGAGATCCTGCGTGGCCGCAAGGGGGGACGCATCGCGATCGATTACTACTCCGACGAGGACTTCGAGCGTCTGTACGAGCTCCTGGTCCGTGCCGGTCGGGCATAGGGAGAGCACGTGGCCGTCCGAAAAGACGACGAGAACGTAAAAACGCGCGGCGGAGATAAGACGGCGGGCAACGGCGGGAAGCCGCCCGGGTCGTACAGCGCGAAGGATATCCAGGTCCTCGAGGGTCTTGAAGCCGTTCGTCGCCGCCCCGGCATGTACATCGGCACGACCGACATCCGCGGTCTGCATCACCTCGTACGTGAGGTCCTCGACAACTCGATCGACGAGGCGATGAACGGAACGTGCGACCGCATCGACGTGTGGATCCACAAGTCGAACGACATCACCGTCGCCGACAACGGCCGCGGTATCCCGGTCGACAAGCAACAGCAGACCGGTAAGTCGGCGCTCGAGGTGGTGCACACGATCCTTCACGCCGGCGGCAAGTTCGGCGGCGCGGGCTACAAGGTGTCGGGTGGTCTGCACGGCGTCGGTGTATCGGTCGTGAACGCGCTGTCCACGCAGCTCATCGTCGAAGTCCACCGTGACGGCAAGGTCTGGACGCAGACCTACGCACGAGGTAAGCCCACCGGTCCGGTGAAGACGATCGCGAAGGCGCACCTTCCGCCACCGCCGAGCATCGAATGGAAAGCGCCGAGGATCACGGGGACCGTCACGCGGTTCACGCCGGACCCCGAGGTGTTCCCGATCATCGAGTGGGACACCGCGGTCATCGAGCAGTGGCTCCGCGAGACCGCCTACCTCAACAAGGGCCTGTACCTCACGCTCCGCGACGAGCGGAACGACACGGAAGCCAACTATTACTTCGACGGCGGCGTCGTCTCGTTCGTCCGCCACCTGAATCGGTCGCACCTGGCTCTGCACGTCAAGCCCATCTACGTCGAGAAGACGTTCGAGAACGACACGGTCGTCGAGGTGGCGCTTCAGTACAACGACAGCTTCGCCGAGCGTGTCTACACCTTCGCGAACAACATCAACACGATCGATGGCGGCGCCCACCTCACTGGTTTCCGCAACGCGCTGACGCGAACGATCAACGCGTACGCGCGCAAGACCGGCCAGCTGAAGGAAGCGGACGTCAACCTCACGTCGGAAGACGTCCGTGAAGGACTCACCGCCGTCATCAGCGTGAAGATCAAGGAGCCGCAGTTCGAGGGTCAGACCAAGACACGGCTCGGCAACGCCGAGGTCGCCGGCCAGGTCGCCACTGCGGTGAACGACGCTCTGGGACAGCACCTCGAGGAGAACCCGACCGACGCCAAACGCATCGTCGAGAAGTGCCTCACCGCGTTCCGCGCGCGCGAAGCCGCTCGGAAAGCGCGTGATGTCTTCCGCAAGGGCGCGCTCGACGGCTTCTCGCTGCCGGGCAAGCTCGCGGACTGCTCGGAGCGCGATCCGGAGAAGTGCGAGCTCTTTATCGTCGAGGGCCCGTCCGCCGGCGGCAGCGCGAAGGGCGGTCGTGACCGCCGGACCCAGGCGATCCTGCCGCTGAAGGGCAAGATCCTGAACGTCGAGAAGGCGCGCGCCGACAAGATGCTCGGCAACGAGGAGATCAAGACGCTGATCACCGCGTTCGGCACGGGCATCGGCGATTACTTCGACATGAAGAAGCTGCGCTACGGCAAGACGATCTTGCTTTGCGACGCGGACGTCGACGGCTCGCACATCCGCACGCTCCTGCTCACGCTCCTCTACCGGCACTTCAAGCCGCTCATCGAGGAGGGGCGCATCTACATCGGCCAGCCGCCGCTGTACCGGCTGCAGCTCGGCAAGGAGATCCGGTGGGCCTACTCGGACAACGAGCGCGATAGGGCGATCAAGGAGCTGAAGCAGGTCGCGAAGACGAAGCGTGACGACCGCAAGAAGGCCGCCGGGGACAAAGCCGACGCGGAGGGTGGAGACAAGGCGACCTCGCGCGCGCGGCGACGCGCGGCGGAAGCGACCGTCGATGCCGATGCGGATGCACCCGTGAACAGCGATGAGGGCACCGATGACGGCAAGGGGGGCCGCGAGCCGGCGATCGCGCGCTACAAGGGTCTGGGTGAGATGAACGCCGAGCAGCTCTGGGACACCACGCTCAACCCCGCGACGCGGACGTTGAAGCAGGTCACGCTCGAAGACGCTGAGGCCGCCGATCTCGCCTTCGATGAGCTCATGGGCAGCGAGGTCGAGGGCCGCAAGAAATGGATCATGGCCAACGCCAAGAAGGCGGCGCTCGACATCTGATGGCACGACTGTCCGAGCTCGGCGTCGACTTCCAGCACTGGTGCTTCGCGTGCGGCCGCCTGAACGACAACGGACTGCACCTGGATTTCGACGTATCGCGCGGGCGCGCGGAGACGACCTGCGTGCCGGAGCAGAGGCATCAGGGGTATGACGGAACGGTGCACGGCGGCATCGTCGCCGCGCTGCTCGACGAGACGATGGGCTGGGCGATCTTCCATGAGGGCGTCTGGGGCGTCACCGCCCGCCTGAACGTGACGTTCCGGCAGCCGGTCCTGGTCGGCGATGAGCTCCGCGTCGTCGGCGAGGTCGTTCGCGAGCGAAGTCGCTCGATCGAGACGCATGGGGCGGTCTCGCGCGCGAGCGACGGGACCATCCTCGCCGAGGCTGAGGCCGTTTTCCTCCTGATGCCCGACGAGCGCCGGCGCGAGCTGGAGCAGAAGTATTCGCGAACGGATGAGACATTCGCGCGCGTGCGCGCGGCTGTCGCTGCCGAAGAACGCGTGAGGGAGCACGGCCGAACGTGATCGACGAACCGAAGAACGACCGCGTGATCGGCATCGAGCTCGAGCACGAGATGCGCCAGGCGTATCTCGACTACTCGATGAGCGTCATCGTCGCGCGCGCACTGCCCGACGTTCGCGACGGGCTCAAGCCGGTGCAGCGACGGATCCTCTTCACCATGCTCGAGGAGGGCCTGCGGAACGACCGTCCCTTCCGGAAGTCGGCGAACGTCGTGGGCGTGGTGATGGCGAAGTATCACCCGCACGGCGACGCGCCGATCTACGACGCGCTGGTGCGGCTGGCGCAGGACTTCGCCGCGCGGTATCCGCTTGTCCAAGGGCAGGGGAACTTCGGCTGCTTCTCCGGCGACACGAAGGTCGAGCTCTACAACGGAGAGCAGAAGACGCTCGCCGAGCTCGTGGAGATGGCGCACCGCGGCGCGCGCGTTGACGTGTTCACCGTCGACGGGCATCGCAACGTGCGGATCAAACCGATGCGGGCGCCACGCCTTGTGCGCCGCAGCGATCCCGTCGTAAAGGTCACGCTCGAATCCGGAGCGGAGATCGTATGCACGCCGGACCATCGCTTCATGCTCCGCGACGGGACCTACCGCGAGGCGGAGCAGCTGAAGGCGAAGGACCAGCTCATGCCGTTCGCGCGCTCGTCGATCCCCGAGCGCTTGCACCGCACCGGCGCGTTCCCGATCCCGGCGAGCCTCGCGCAAAAGGTGGCGAAGGTCGAGCCGGCCGGGCGCGCGGACGTGTACGACCTCACCGTGGACGTCACCCAGAACTTCGCGCTCGCGGCGGGCGTGTTCGTCCACAACTCGATCGACGACGACCCACCGGCCGCCATGCGCTACTGCGTTACCGGCGACACGCTGGTGCGCGGCACGAACGGGACCGTTCCAATTTCGACGATCGCTGTGGGCGCCGCGCCGGATTCGGACACGAGGATCGACCACGAAGTCATCGGACGCACGGGCGAACCGGTGCGGGCGACCCGCTTCTTCCACTCCGGGAGCCACCCGACGCTGCGCCTGCGGACGGTTGAGGGCTACGCTCTGACCGGCACCGCCAACCACCCGATCCTCTGCCTGCTTCCGGTCTTCGGCGTGCCGATGCTCATCTGGAAGCTGCTCGAAGAGGTAAGCCCTGGCGATCGTGTCGCTCTTCTGCGAAAGCCGCCCCAGAGTCTCGGCCTGCTGGACGAAAAGGAGACGCACCTTGCAACGCTGGCCGGCGGGATGGTCACCGAAGGTTGGGCGTCCGAGGGCCGCGCCGGGTTCAACAACGTTGACGTCGATTACTTCATGTCCGTGGTCGCGGCCCACGACACGCAAGGTGGCGGTGGACGCTACGTCTACTCACGCACCGTCAAATCAGGAAGTCTGCTGCAGGAACTCGACATCCAGGATCTGACGAACGTCCGCGCGAGTCCCCTCGCCGAGATGATTGGACTACGGAGCGCAGCCAAACGGGTGCCGTCGTTCGTCTGGTGTGCTTCACTCGCCTTCAAGGCCGCATTCCTGAGGGCCGCGTTCGAGTTCGACGGATCGTCGTCGCTCTTGAAGGGCACGGGTTCGCGCGGCAATGCGATACAGGTCTCGTACTCGACGCGCAGCGAGGGTTTGGCTTCGGATATCCAGCAACTGCTGTTGGAGTTCGGGGTCGTTTCGAAGCAGGTGCATTACGACGACGGCGAGAGCAAGGTCGTAATTACGAATCGCCGAGACGCACGGCTGTTCTCTCGGAGCATCGGGTTCTTTGGGCGCAAGCAGTGCAAGCTGGAGCAAGAACTCGGCGCCATCCCGCTCACCACTACGGCGATGAGCAGCGATCACGTCCCATTTGTGGCCGCGTACCTGCGTTCCGACGGAGCATCTCGCTGGACGGAGCGCGACTGGCTCACGCGCCACAACGTCGATCGCATCGAACGCTGGGAGCGCGACCGCGAGGCGATCCTCGCACACGTCACGAACGACGAAGCGCGACGCGTCGTCGAGCCATTGGTCGACGGCAGCTACTACTACGCGGAGGTCGCGGCAGTCGAAGACGCAGGGGTACAAACGGTGTACTCCGTGCGCGTCGAGGCGCAGGACCACGCCTTCATCACGAATGGCTTCGTGAGCCACAACACCGAATCGCGCCTTTCCGCGATCGCCCACGAGCTCCTCGCGGACATCGATAAGGACACCGTCGACTGGGTACCGAACTACGACAGCCGCCACATCCAGCCGGTCGTCCTGCCGGCGCGGCTGCCCAACCTCCTCGTCAACGGCTCGACCGGCATCGCCGTCGGGATGGCGACGAACATCCCCCCGCACAACCTGGGCGAGGTCGCGCTCGCGACGAAGCGTCTCATCGACGACCCCGAGCTCACGACGGACGACCTCTGCAACACCATCCTCGGACCCGACTTCCCCGGCGGTGGCCTCATCTACCGCTTCGAGGAGGAGAAGAACGTCGAGACCGGCAAGGCCGAGCGTATCGACGCGATCCGGCGGGCCTACGCCGGCGGCCGCGGCCGCATCCTCATGCGCGCGAAAGCCCACGTGGAGGACATGCGCGGCGGCCGCCAGGCCATCATCGTCAGCGAGCTGCCGTACGCCGTGAACAAGGCGTCGCTCATCGAAAAGATCGCGGATTTGGTCCAGAACAAGAAGCTCCAGGGCATCAGCGACATCCGTGACGAGAGCGACCGCGACGGCATGCGCATCGTCATCGAGATCAAGCGCGACGACAGCGCCGACCGCGTGCTCAACAACCTCTACAAGCACACCGCGATGCAGTCCGCCTTCAACCTCAACATGCTCGCGCTCGTCGACCAGGAGCCGCGCACGTTGTCGCTGAAAGAGGTCCTGCAGCACCACATCGACTACCGCAGGACGGTCATCCGTCGGCGGACCGAGCACGACCTCACCAAGGCGAAGGAGCGGGCCCACATCCTGGAGGGCTTCAAGATCGCGCTCGACCACATCGACGAGGTCGTGAAGGCGATCCGAGCGAGCAAGACACCCGAGACCGCGCTCACGAGCCTGCAGGAGAAGTTCGGGCTCAGCGAGCTTCAGGCCAAGGCCATCCTGGAGATGCAGCTCCGCCGTCTGACCGGTCTCGAGCGCCAGAAGATCGACGAGGAATACCAGGCGACCATCAAGCTCATCGCCGAGCTAGAGGCGATCCTGGCGAGCCCGCGCCGCATCCTCGGGCTCATCAAGGCGGACCTCGACGAACTCACGGCGAAGTACGGCGACGAGCGGCGCACGCTGATCGCCGACGACCTGCCGCGCCAGTTCACGGACGAGCAGCTGGTGGCGGACGAGGACGTGGTCATCACGCTGTCGAGCCGCAACTACGCCAAGCGGATGCCGCTCTCCACATACCGCGCACAGCATCGCGGCGGCCGCGGCGTCATCGGCATGCAGACGCGCGACGAGGACGACGTCCAGCATCTCGTCATCGCACGCAATCACGACAAGCTCTATGTCTTCACCGACCGCGGCCGTGTGTTCGCGCTCAAGGTCTACGAGCTGCCCGACGCGAGCCGCACGGCAAAGGGCACGCCGATCCAGAACATCCTCGAGGCGATGCAACAGGGTGAGCGCGTCTCGGCGCTCGTGGCGCTCCGCGACACGACCTCGGCCGAATTCCTGATGATGGCGACGCGCAAGGGCTTCGTGAAGAAGACCGCGCTGTCGGAGTACGCGACCGTCCGGCGCGCCGGGCTCATCGCGATCGCGCTCCGCAAGGGCGACGAGCTTGCCTGGGTCGCCGCCTGCGCGAAGGACGACCGCGTCATCCTCGCCACGCGCAAGGGCAAGGGCATCTCGTTCAAGGCGTCCGACGCCCGGCCGATGGGACGGCCGACCCAGGGCGTGACCGGCATCCGCCTCCAGAAGGGCGACGAGGTCGTCGGCATGGGCATCGCGCGGCCGCGCACCCAGGTCCTCTCCGTGACGGAGAACGGCTACGGCAAGCGCACCGCAGTCGAGGAGTTCCCGACCCAGGGCCGCGGCGGCCAGGGCGTGATCCTCGCTTCCCTGGGCAGCAAGACCGGCCAGGTCGCGGCGATGCAGATGGTCGACGAGGGCAGCCAGGAGATCCTCCTGATCTCGACCACCGGTGTGGTGATCCGAACACCGCTCGACCAGATCCGGGTCCTGGGCCGGCCGACGATGGGGGTTAAGGTCATGACCACCGGCGACGCGAAGATCGCCTCCATCGCCACCTTCACCACGACCCGACCGACTCAGACTCAGCTTCCGGTGAAATAGTCCGCCGCCGACAGGCACACGGGCGCCCCGGACCTTTCAATCGCGCGTACGAATTCGGTCGCAGCAGTACCAATCGCGGTCGTTTGGCCGTTGTTTCGACGCATGCGGGCCGATATGGTCTCCGGACGGTCGAGGACTCGGGCGCCGCTCGGCCGGCGGAACGCGCAGGCAGGCGTCCAGTGACGACCGTTTTGAGAGGGAAGGCAACGGGTTGATCGCGCTCGACGACGTGAGCAAGCGCTATCCCAATGGGACTTTCGCGCTGCGCGACGTCGACCTTCGGATCGACTCCGGCGAGTTCATCTTCCTGGTGGGCGCATCGGGCGCCGGCAAGTCCACGCTCATCCGGCTCCTCATCCGCGAAGAGCTCGCGACGACCGGACACGTCGTCGTGGACGGCGAGGACGTCGGTCGCATGCCGCGGTCGCGCGTGCATCGGTTGCGACGCAAGGTCGGCGTCGTGTTCCAGGACTTCAAGCTGCTCCCCCGTAAGACCGTCGCCGAGAACGTCGCATTCGCGTTGATCGTGACGGGTCACGAGGGTCGTGTCGTGCACGAGGAGACCGAGCGCGCGCTGTCACTCGTCGGCCTCAGCGCGCGGCGCGATCACTTCCCGAGTCAGCTCTCCGGTGGCGAGCAGCAGCGCACCGCGATCGCGCGCGCTCTCGTGAATCGGCCGCGCATCCTCATCGCCGACGAGCCGACCGGCAACCTCGATCCCGTGACGAGCTGGGAGATCATAAAGCTGCTCATCCGCGTCAACGAGCTCGGCACGACGCTGGTCATGGCCACGCACAACGCCGAGATCGTCAACGCGCTTCGGCGTCGCGTGGTCCACCTCGATCACGGCATGGTCGTGCGCGACGAGCGCGAAGGGCTTTACGCCGCATGAAGCGCGTTGCCTATGTCCTCAGCGCGGCTGGTCAGGGCTTCTGGCGCAATCCGGCGATGAGCCTGGCGTCGACGTTCACGGTGACGCTGATGCTGCTGCTGTTCGCGTTCTTCCTGACGACCGATCGCGGCCTGCAGGCCGCGGTGGGCGTGCTGGAATCGAAGGTCGAGATCGCGCTGTTCATCGACGACAAGGCCAAGGTGTCGGAGGTCCTGGCGCTGAAGGCGCGGATCGAGGCCGACCCGGCCGTGTCGCGCGTCGAATACGTGACCAAAGAGCAGGCGCTGAAGCGTCTGCAGGACATCGCCGACCGGCGCAAGGACTTCGTCCTCGCGAACATCGATCAGAACCCGCTGCCCGCCTCGCTCGAGGTCAAGCTCTCGGACGCGCGCCAGGCAAAGCGTTTCGGTGACGAGCTGCGGGCCGAGATCGGGGGCGGCGTGGTCGCCGACGTGATCGACAATCCGCAGGTCGTCGACCAGCTGCTCACGATCACGCGCGTCCTGTCGGTCGGCGGCATCGCGATCCTCGCGATGATGCTGTTCGTGGCCCTGTTCGTCATCGTGAACACGATCCGCATCGCGGTACACGCGCGTCGCGACGAGATCGAGATCATGCAGCTTGTCGGCGCGTCGGACGCCTTCGTGCGCTGGCCGTTCATCCTCGAGGGCATGCTCGTCGGGGCGCTGGGCGCGGTCGTGGCGCTCTCGATCGTCTTTGCCGCCGCCGGGCCGGTCACTGGCGCCATGCTCGACTTCCTCGTCACGCTGCCGATCTCGCTCGGGCCCCAGTTCGCGTTCCAACTCGCTGCGAGCGTGCTGGGCGTGGCGCTGCTCGTCGGCGCCGGAGGGGCGACGCTGTCCGTGCGCGCCCATCTCGCCAAATGAGCGACCGTCTCGCCTTGACCACGGACCGGCCGCGGTGGGACCATGCGGCGGCTATGGCTCCCCGGAACAGCCGGGGAGGTGGGTGGAGGAAGAGCGGACTGCGCGCGACCGTCGTCGCGCTGGCGGCCCTTGCCCTCTTCATCGGTCAGCAGATCCCTGTCGCCGCGGACGACCCGCTCCAGGAAGCGCTCCGGCGGAAGGAAGAGCTGGCACGTGCGGTCACCGTGTCCCGCCAGAACGCCGAGCGCTACAAGCAGGCCGCGAATCACTTCCAGGCCGCGGTCGACTCGGCGAACGCGCGCATCTCGGAGCTCGCGGACCAGCAGGCCCAAGCACAGACGGAGGCCGAGTCGCTCGGTTTCCAGATCCAGATCGCCGAAGAGCAGCTCGCGCTCGTCGCCTTCCAGCTGGACGAGACGAAGGCGCTCGCGGACTCCCTGAACGCGCAGGCCGTTGAGCAGCAGCGCCAGCTCGTCGCGCGCGAGGACCTCTACGGCAAGCACCTCGTCGTGACCTACCGGCAGGCGCTGATCAGCCCACTCGAGATGCTCCTCTCGTCACACACCCTGACGGAGTTCGCGAACCGCGTGCAGCAGATGATCTTCGTGAACCGCCAGGACCAGCAGCTCGCGAACGAGATCCGGAACCTGCGCGCGGACACCGCGGCGAAGCTCTAAGACGCGGCGCGGCGGGCAAGCAGAAGGAGATCCTCGGCCTGCAGGAGCAGATCGCCACGCAGCGTGAAGGTCTCGCAGCGGACAAGGCGAAATACGACCAGCTTGTCGCCCAGATGCAGACCGCGATGGACCAGACGGACGAGCAGCGCGCCAACGCTGCGGCGAACCGCCAACAGGCCGTCGGCGCGCAGAACGCGGCGAACCGCGAGACCGCCGACCTCAACCGGAAGCTCGAACAGGCCGAGGCGCAATACGCGATGCTCGCCTCGCAGCTCGCATCGAGGAGCGGTCTCGGCGCATTCAACGGATCGAAGCTGGCGATGTGGCCGCTCGTTGGCCCGATCACTTCGGGCTTCGGCCCGCGTTGGGGCGGCTTCCACAACGGCCTCGACATCGCGGCGCCGCTGTACACGCCGATCCGCGCCGCGTCGGCCGGTCAGGTCGTCACGGTCGGACGACCGTACGTCGCGTACGGCGACACCGCGGTCGTCGTGATCATCGCGCACGGCTACAACTTCTCGACGCTCTACGGCCACCTCGACGACAGCCGCTGGCCTCCGGTCAGGGTCGGTCAGTTCGTCGCGGCCGGCACGGTCATCGGCTACGTCGGCATGACGGGCTGGACCACCGGTCCGCACTGCCACTTCATGACGATCGTGAACGGCCAGGCCGTCAACCCGCGCCCGTACCTCCCCTAAGGAGGTAGTTCTCTCGGCGATCCGATTGCGACCTACCTCACGTTGACGACGCCTCGGGGCGCGTGTGAGCATGGAGAGCGAAAGAAAGGAGGTGATGTGGAGTGGGCGATGCCAATGGGAAACCAAAGACCCAGGGGCGCTCACTTCGGCATTTCGTAATGAAACCAACTGAGGTGATCGCGACCTAACCCGAGGTCTTTGGAGACCCGGTGACAGCGGCGGCAGAAATGCCGCCGCTGTCTCTTTTTATCGGCTCTGTACGCTCTCGCCATGCCCGATCGAAGACAACCGCCCGCGGCACCCGCGCCCGACAAGCGGCCGCGCGATCTACAGCTCGCGGACAACCGCAAGGCGGCGTTCGACTACGCGATCGAGGATCGCGTCGAAGCGGGCATCGCGCTGACCGGAACGGAGATCAAGTCTCTGCGCGCGGGTCACGTGAACCTGCGCGACGGCTACGCGCAGATCCAGAAGGGCCAGGCCTGGCTGCGGAACGTACACATCGCTCCGTGGACGCACGCCGCGCACGAGAACCATGAGCCGCTTCGCCCGCGAAAGCTCCTGCTGCATAAGGACGAGATCGGCCAGCTCGCAGGTGCGGTATCGCAGAAAGGCTACACGCTCGTCCCGCTACGGATGTACACCAAGAACGGGCGCGCGAAGGTCGAGATCGGCCTCGCGCGCGGTAAGAAACGCTATGAGAAGCGCCAGGTGATCAAGGAACGGGAGGCCGCCCGCGAGATGCAGGCGGCCACCCGTCGCAGGATCTAGCCGCCGAAGGCTGGCGCGCCCTCGCGGACCTCTTCGGTGCTCGGCCGCGCCGTGCGGCCCTTCAGCGGTACTTCCTTGAGGAACACCGAGACCACCACGGCGACGCTGACCATGACGGCCGCGTAGATGAACACGTCATGGAGCGAAGCGGCGAGCGCCGAGCGGATCGCGTCGAGGCCCTGATCGAAGAACGCCTGAGCCTGCGGGGGCAGCGACGCCCGCGTTGACGCGATCCGAGCCGGATCGAAGAGCCCCTGCGCGCTACCACCGCTGGGCAAAGAAGCCGACAGCTGCGGCGGCACGTTGAGCGCGGCGACGGCGGTGCGGATCTTGTCGGGTAGCTCGTGAGAGAGCACCGCGCCGAGGACCGCGACGCCGACGGTGCCACCGATGTTCCGCCAGAACTGGATCTGGCTCGACGCCACGCCAAGGAACTCGCGCGGGAGCGCGCTCTGTGTGGCGTTGATGTACAGCGGCATCGCGACACCCATGCCGATGCCGACGAGGATCAGATCGCGTACGACGTCGAGCTCAGGTGTGCTGACCTGCACCTGCGCGAGCCCGAGGAGACCGGCGACCATGACGATGAGCCCCGCGGTGCCGAGGTAGCGGTAGCGCTTGACGCGGATCATCAGCTGACCGGTCACGATGCTCGCCCCGATCAGGCCGACCATGAGCGGCGTCGCGAGGAGGCCGGAGTTCGTCGCCCCCTTGCCGAGCACACCCTGGTAGACGAGACCGATGTACAGGATCGCGCCGAACATGCCGAACGCGACGAAGAAGCCGGTGATCGATGACACCGCGAACGTCACGTTCTTGAAGAGCTGGAATGGCACGATCGGGTGCGGCACCCGCTGCTCGACGAAGAAGAAGATGACGGCGAGGACCGTGCCCAGGCCCAGGAGGCCGAGGACCTCGGGCGAGCCGAAGTCGTGGTCGCGCGTGATCGAGAGGCCGACGAGCAGCGGGACGAGCGTCGCCGCCAGCAGAGCCGCGCCGGCGAAATCGATGTCGCGCCACGAGGCGTCGTGCTTGGTGCGCGGCATCGTGAAGAACACGACGGCGACGGCGAGGATGCCCACGGGAACGTTCACGTAGAAGACCCAGCGCCAGCCGACGTTATCGGTGAGATAGCCACCCACGGTCGGCCCCACGACGGACGCGATGCCGAAGATGCCGCCGAAGACGCCCTGGATGCGCGCGCGGGTCTGGGGCGGGAAGAGGTCGGCGAGCGACGCAAAGACGCTGGCGAACAGCACTCCGCCGAACAGCCCCTGAATGCCGCGGAAGATCACGAGCTCGACCATGTCCTGCGCCTGTCCGCACAGCGCCGAGGCGAGGACGAAGCCGATCATGCCGGCGAGGAGGAACGGCTTGCGGCCGAACAGGTCGCCGAGCTTGCCGGCGATCGGCGTCGTGGTGGTGGAGGCGACCATGTAGGCCGTCGCGACCCACGCGAAGTACTCCAGTCCGTTGAGCTCGCCCACGATCCGCGGCAGCGCCGTCCCGACGATGGTCTGGTCGAGGGCGGCCAGGAACAGGGCGAGGCCCACGCCGACAGCGGCGAGGATCCGGGCGGTGCGGTCCATCTCAGCGGGCATCTGCGTTCTCCTTGTGAGTGATGCGGCGCACGCTGCGCCGAGGTGATGAAGCAGCGATGAAGGGACGGCGGAGGACCCGGGTAGGCGCGGGGTCGTTCGCGCTGAAGGCCGCGTTCAGGTCCGCGAATACCGTGCGCACGCGACGGCGCTGCGGTGGCGTAAGGCGGCCGAGCACCTGGGCGATCGTCGACGACACGGCAAGCTCGTAGCGGTCGCAGATCCGGCGACCCTCGGCCGTGAGGGCGAGGACGACCGCGCGGCGATCGTCGGGATCGGTATCGCGTCGCACCAGACCCTCGCGAACGAGGCCTTCGACGAGCTCGGTCACCGCGCCGGCGCTGAGCTTCAGGTGCTGCGCGACCAGACCCGCGCGCACGGATCTGTCGCCGATCGCCCACAGCAGGCGCCCACGTTCGGGGGAGGTCATGCCGCACTCCTGCGCCGCCTGCCAGGCGACGCGGCCGAAACGGGGCATCACCGCGAGGACAAGGCGGGCCAGGGACAGGTCGTCCGTGGGTGTAATTTTCGTCACAGTTCCTTCGGTTCCTGAATAGTTCGGAACCCGAAGTATCGCTGCCGCGGAGCCGCGCGTCAACCGCTGCGAGCGTATCCCTGGTAACGAAGCGGTCTAGCCTCCTGCGGACTCCACTCGCGGTTGCTCGAGATCCGCCGAGAAGAACGTCTTGCCGCCGCACTGCGCGCACCTAGCCGGCGCCGCGGCGCCATGCGTGATCGTGCCACACGACTCGCAGCGGAAATGACGCTGTCCGCCAGCAGCCGGGATCACTGCGGGGGCCTCCGCGAGCAGCTGCCGGATCCGGCCGAGCTCGTGGGCCACGGCGAGCGGCTCGAGGCCCGCGCCCGATTGGTCGGCTTCGATGAGCTCCTGCGTGAGCGCGTCGAGGCGGCGCATGGCTTCCTGCATCGTGACCTCCCTGCGGACATGGAGAGGATACGTCTCACGCGGGACGCCCGAGCGACGTTCTAACCTCGAACGATGCCGTACCTCGTGTTCGTCGGTTGCTGCCTCATCTGGGGCAGCACCTTCCTCGCGATCCGCATCGGCAACGAGGCCGTGCCGCCGGTCTGGGCCGCCACGATCCGTCTCGCGCTGGCCGCGCCACTCCTCGCGATGCTCGTGCTCGCGACCCGTCAGCGCTTTCCGCGCGGACCGGCGCTGCGCGGCGCGCTCCTGTTCGGGGTCTTCAACTTCGGCGTGAACCTGTCGCTCCTGTACTGGGGCGAGCGCGTGGTCCCGAGCGGGATCGCGGCGGTGCTGTACGCCACCGTGCCGCTCTCGACGGCGCTCATTGCGGCGGCGATGCGCGTCGAGCGTCTCGTGGCGCGCAAGGTCGTGGCCGCGCTGGTCGCGATCATCGGGGTGGCGATCATCTTCGCGGGCGAGCTGAAGCTCGACGTGCCGCTGGAAGGCCTCATCGCGGTCTTTCTTGCGGCGACGGCGGCATCGCTCTCCAGCGTGTTCCTCAAACGAACACCGCAGCCATCGGCCATCGCGGCGAACGCCGTGGGAGCGGCGGCCGGCGCGGTCGTGTGCGTCGCCACCAGTCTCGTGATCGGCGAAGACCACGCGCTGCCGAACACCCTCGCGGGCTGGTGGCCGATCGTCTACCTCACGCTCGCTGGTTCGCTCGGCGCCTATGTCCTCTTCACCTGGCTCGTTCAGCACTGGCCGGTCACGAACGCAAGCATGGTCGGCGTCGTCGTGCCGGTGCTCGCCGTGATCCTGGGCGCGGTCGCGAAACAGGAGCAGCGCGCGCCGGAGTCCTACCTCGGCGCCGTGGTCGTCCTGATCGCGGTCATCGTCGCGCTGCAGCCGTGGGCTGGCACTCGCTATGCGGGGAGTGCGGCGGTCGCCAAATAGCGGGAGGACCGCCATGCGCATCGATCACGGAGCCAAGGTTCGGACCAAGGACGGTCATCAGGCCGGACATGTGAAGCACGCGATCTGGGATCCAAGTGGCGAGAAGATCACCGAGTACGTCATCACCACCGGCGGTTTGCTTGGACACGACGTGATCGTGTCGCCCGAGCTGCTTGAGAGTGCGGCGCGTGACGGCCACGAGATCGTTCTCAACATCATCAAACACGAGCTCGACGAGCTTGCCCACTACGAGTCGAACGACTACACGACGCCACCGGCCGACTGGCGTGCGCCAGCCGTCTACGGTTTCCCGACGGGCGGTTATCTCTGGCCAGTGGCGGGGCGCGACGTCCCGCCGGAAGAGAAAGAGCCAGCGACCATCGAGGGCCACAGTCCGAAGGTGGGAGAGAACTTCTAAGGAGGATGCCATGGCACAGCTGACCGAGACCGGACGCAAGCACATCGCGCCAAAGAACTTCGCGTACATCGACAGAGCAGGTGGCGAGCACCTTCCCATCCACGACGAGGAGCACGTCCGCAACGCCATCGCGCGCTTCAACCAGACCGCGTTCGAGAGCGTTGACGCGAAAGAGAAGGCACGTCGCAAGGTGCTCGCCGCAGCGAAGCGCCATGGGATCGAGGTCGCGAAGGACGATGCGATCGCGAAGCCGGCGCGTCGACGGAGGTAGCCGCGCGCGATGATGTCGCGCGGTGACCGGCCTCGAAGCTCCTGACTACTGGATCGCGCGCCTCGTCTTTCAGCGCGCGCTCGCCGGCGTGTATCTCGTCGCGTTTCTCGTCGCCGCGCGGCAGTTCGTACCGTTGCTCGGCGAGCGCGGGCTCCTGCCGGTTCCCGATTACGTGCGCGCCGTTCCGTTCCGGCGCGCGCCGAGCCTCTTTCATTTCCGTTATTCGGACCGACTCCTCACCGCCGTCGCGTGGAGCGGCGTCCTTCTCTCAATTGCCGCGCTCCTTGGACTGTCCGACGCGTGGCCGATCCCGCTCACGATGCTGCTCTGGGCAGCGCTGTGGGCGCTCTATCTCTCGATCGTCAACGTCGGGCAGACCTTTTACTCGTTCGGCTGGGAGACGCTGCTGCTGGAGACCGGCTTCCTCGCGATCTTTCTCGGACCCGCGTGGACCGCGCCGCCGCTCGCGCTCATCTGGCTGATCCGCTGGCTCCTCTTCCGCGTCGAGTTCGGCGCGGGCCTGATCAAGATACGGGGCGACCAGTGCTGGCGTGACCTCACGTGCCTCTATTACCACCACGAGACGCAGCCGATGCCAAATCCGCTCTCGTGGTACTTCCACCATCTCCCGAAGCGGCTCCATCGTGTCGAGGTTCTGGGCAACCACTTCGCGCAGCTCGTCGTGCCGTTCTTCCTATTCTTCCCGCAGCCGATCGCGACCGTCGCGGGCCTCGTGATCCTCGGCACGCAGAGCTGGCTGCTGCTCAGCGGCAACTTCTCATGGCTCAACGTCGTCACGATGACCCTGGCCGTCGCGAGCCTCGACGACGCGGCGCTCGGCCTGATCCTTCCGATCGGGCGACCCGAGCTCAGCGCGGAGCCGTGGCATGAGTGGCTCGTCGTCGGCGTGACCGTCGTGATCGTCCTGCTTAGCTACCGGCCGGCGCGCAACCTCCTCTCGCGACATCAGCTCATGAATACCAGCTTCGACCCGCTGCATCTGGTGAACACGTACGGCGCCTTCGGATCGATCACGAAGGAGCGCTACGAGATCGTGATCGAAGGCACCGACGAGGCGGTGCTCACGGCGGGCACGACGTGGCGCGAGTACGAGTTCAAAGGAAAGCCTGGCGCTGTGCGGCGGAGGCCGCCGCAGTACGCGCCGTACCACCTGCGGCTCGACTGGCTGATGTGGTTCGCGGCGATGTCGTCGCCGATGTACCACCAGTGGTTCGTCCCGCTCGTCGTGAAGCTGCTCGAGGCCGACGCGCCGACGCTGCGCCTCCTGCGCAGCGATCCGTTCGGCGGAGCGCGGCCGCGCTTCATCCGCGCGACGCTGTACCTCTACCGCTTCACGACGCCGCGCGAGCGCCGCGAGTCGGGCGCCTGGTGGGTGCGCTCGCGCGTCGACGAATACCTGCAGCCGGTGAGTCTGCGCGCGGAGCGCGCCGCGTAGCGGTGCGTGATGGGGTCGGCCGTCAATCCGAGCGGAAGACCCGTGCCGAGACCGCGGTGCCGATCACAAGCAGTGTCCCAGCACGATCAACTCCTGGCCGTGCGCGCCGAGGGCATCGCCGGCCCAGACACCACGCATCAGCGTGACGACATGGGTGAGGGGGATGAAGTTCGCGAGCTGACGCACGCTCTCGGGGAGGCTCTCCAGGGGGCACGGTGGCCCCCGAGAGGAACATCATCGGATGCGCGAGGATCATCCCCGCTGTTTGCGCCACGCGACCGTTCGGCGCGAGGCCGCCGAGCACGTAGCCCGTTGCGAAGAACGACAGCGAACCCAGCGCAGAGGCCAGCACGACGCTGACAGGATCTCCCTCGAATCGGACGTTGTAGATGACCTTACCGACCGCGATCAACAGCGCAGCGCCGAGGGCCGTCATCAGGAAATAGGTCAACACATCCGCACCGATGTAGCTGAGCGGGCGTAGCGGTGTGGCTCGATAGCGCCGTAGGATCCGGCTCTACGACCATGTCCTGCAAATGCGTCCGTGGCCGGTACCGGCCGTCGCGATCGCGCTGCCGCTCATGGCGGAGGAGTTCCTCTTCCGCGGCCTGGCGGTCACGCTGCTCCGCCCGCAGGGTGGGGTCGCGGCGGTCGTGCTGACGACCGCGATCTTCATGGTGGCGCAGATCGCAGGGATGCCCTCGTGGTTCAGCTCGGTGCCGGCGATCGGTGGCGCGCTGGTCGTTGGGCTCGTCCATGCCTATCTCTTCTGGGCGGTGCCTACGCTTGTTCCTCTGCTACTCGCCCATCTGACCTTCTTCCTCTTCATCGCGCGCCGATGAGCTCGCCTCCGATCGACCTCGTCGGCGTGAGCAAACGGTTCGGCGCGATCGCAGCGCTCTCCGACCTGACGATCCGGATCGAGGACGGAGAAACGGTCGCGCTGCTCGGTGCCAACGGCGCGGGCAAGACGACCGCGATCTCGCTGATGGTCGGCCTGCGCCGTCCGACGACGGGACAGGTGCGGTCGTTCGGTGTGGCCCCCGCCGATATCCAGGTGCGCCGGCGCCGCGGAGTCATGCTGCAAGACTGCGAGCCGATCGACCACCTGCTCGTGAGCGAAGCGATCGCGCTCTTCCGCAGCTACTACCCGCGTCCGCTGCCCACGCCGGACATCACGCGTCCCGCCGGTCTCGACGGACTCGCCAGGCGGAGGGCGGACGGTCTCAGCCACGGGCAACGTCAACGCCTGTTCTTCGCTCAAGCGATCGCGGGCGACCCCGCGCTGCTCTTCCTCGACGAGCCCACCGCAGGCATGGACGTCGAGTCACGGGCGGCCTTACACGAGCACCTGCGCTCGAGGGCCACCGCCGGCCGCACGGTGCTCCTTACGACGCACGACCTGAGCGAGGCCAACGCCCTGGCCGGGCGGATCGTGGTCCTACGCCAGGGTCGAGCCGTGTTCGACGGACCGCCCGCGTTGTTGCTCGAGCGCGTCGGGTCGCACGCGCGCGTCCGATTTCGGGCGCCCCAGACGGCCATCTCCCTCGAGCGGCTGCCGACGGTCAAGGTCGAAACGGATCAGGGCGTGGTCACGATCCACACCAATGACCCCGGTGCTGTCGTCGCGGAGCTCGCGCGGCGCGGCGTCCCGCTGAACGGTCTGGAGATCGAAGCGCCGTCGCTCGAGGACGCGTGCTTGCGCCTCGTCTCGGAGCAGCGATGACAGCAGCGATCGCCCAGAGCTTGATGGAGGTCAGACGGGTCTATCGCAACCGCCGCTACCTGCTGTTCACCGTGTTGCTGCCGGTGACGTTCGAGCTTTTCTTCGTCGCGCTCTTCGATGACAACGAGATGCCGGGCGTGGGACGGGCGCGCTCTTACCTTCTCGTGGGCACGACGGCGTACGGCGTGATGGCGGCGACGCTCATCACCTTCGCGGGTCGCATCGCGATGGAGCGCGAGCGTGGCTGGTTCAGCCTCCTGCGGACCACACCAGTGACCGTGGCCGTGGTCATGGGAGCCAAGCTCGCTGCGAGCCTGGTCGCCGGCACGCTTGTCGTGGTGGTGATGCTCCTCTTGGGCATGGTGCTCAACGGTGCCGATTTCCTGCCCGGGCCATCGTGGGTCGCACTCGCCGTGGCCCTGGTGCTTGGCGCGGTGCCGTTCACGGCGCTCGCGCTGTTCGTCGGCTACGTCTTCGACGCGGACTCAGCGTGGTCGGCCAGCCTGTGGCTCTATTTCGCGCTCGCGATGATCGGCGGGCTGTTCACACCTGTCGAGATGATGCCTGGGCCGCTCCAGGCGATCGGGGTCCTGACGCCCGCGTATCACTACGCGAAGGTCGGCTGGACGATCGTTTCGGGCGGCGCCGAGATCGCGCCCCACGTGGCCTGGCTTCTCGGCTATCTCGTCGCGTTCAGCGTGCTCGCCGTCGTCGCATACCGGCGCCACGAAGCTCGCGAGTACAGCTGACGCGCGCTGGACGCGATCGGTCCGTCCGCCTCGTCTAACGCGATCTCGCGGCGACCTCAGCTACCACGTGTGCGCTGTCGTCCATCGCGCCGGCGATGATCGCGGACCTGCGCATCCGTATCGATGCCGGCATCGGTGAGACGCCTGCTCACGGCGAGCCCCGCATGGCCCCCGCCGATGACCACCGCCTCGAACGACGCCGGACTCACGTGTCCACCTGCGCGCGGATCCACGCGATGGTGTCGCCGATGACCGACGCGGCCTCCGGCTCGTTGTGCATCTCGTGCCGGAGACCCGGATAGAAGTGGCGCGTCACGTTCTCTCTTCCCTCGAGCGAGGCGCTCGCTGAGACGGGCACGACCGGGTCGTCGGTCCCGTGAAGGACGTAAGCCGCGCTCGGGAGTGCCCGCATCCGCGCGAGTCGGGCTTCGACGCGAGCCTGCTCGTGGAACAGCTCCATGCCGAGCCCTGCCGTCGTGCGGTGGTAATTGAGTGGATCGGACCGGTACGCCGCCTCGACCTGCGGGTCGTGCGAGAGACCGCCCGGCGGCAGGTCGTTCGCGATCTCGAAACCGGGAGTGAGGCGACCGAGCACATCGGCAAGGATGCGTTTCCATTGCGCCACTCTTGCCGCGATGGCCGGCGCGGAAAGCACCAGCAGATCCGGCTGAGGTCGCGGCGGATCCGCGAGGACATAGCCGAGCGCGATGAGGCCGCCCATCGAATGGCCGTAGAGGACGACGGGCAGATGTCCAGACACGGCGCGGATCGTAGCGATCCGATCTTCGACGTCATCGTGGTACTGCGACCAGCGATCGAGATATGCCCGCCGACCCGACGACGCGCCGAAGCCACGCAGGTCGAACGCATACGTCTCGATCCCCGCCTGGGCGAAGCGCGTGGCGACGTGAGCGTGGCGGCCGGCGTGCTCCGCGATGCCGTGTATGAGGAGGAGGTGCGCGCGTGCGTTGCCCGCAGCCGGCCAGCGCAGCGTTCGCAGCTCGAGGCCGTCGCGCGTTCGGGCCACCCCGAGGATGCCGTCCGTCCGCTCCATCACGGCGGGACGATATGCGCATGCCTCATGGGCGCTCCCCCGCAGACGGGACGCGGCTGGGCGTACCGCAGCCGAGTGCCACTGTATTCGAGTGTTGACGCAACGACATGGTCCCAGAACGGCCAGAGGTTGTCCTCAGTACGGAGCGGGATGTCTGCGACGGCGTGGCTCGCGACGAGATCGTCGATCGTGACCATCTCCAGAGGCTCCACCGTGGCGTGGCTCACCCAATAGCCCGCGACCGTGTTGTCTTCGCTAAATGTGTCCTCCGGCATACAGTAGAGGTGAAGTCGCGCGCTTTGGATCCGCTCGAGCCAGCGAGCTTCGACCACGTGAACGCGCCGATCGCGCCGCCCGTCGAGGAACCGCCCGGCGTCTGGGTCGGTCGTGCGGGGCCCCGCCCAGAACGTACAACGCGGTAGGGAGAGCCTGGCGTGCGATCACACGCTCCAGTCTCCGCCGCGTGGACGTTTCCGGCCGGCGGCCCGAGCCCGCAGCAAAGGTCGCCGCTGTGGAGATGGGGGAGGGTCGAACTCCCCGTCCAAGGCCGTTGAAGTGAGCGCTTCTACGAGCGTGGTCGGCGGTTTTTCTCTCGGGAAGCCCAGCGCGCACCGACGCGCTCTCGGCTCCCCCAGGCCGGAAGTCTTGATTCCGCCTACCGGCCGATCGGCGGACTGCACCTTCGCTTACGTCGCCCTTCCCGGCCCGCGAAGGGGAGACCGGGAGGACGCTCACTGACTAGGCAGCGAGTGCGTAGGAATTTGTGCCAGTTATCTGGCTGCCGTTCGGATTAACGAGGAGGAACGGCGTTCCTCGGCTCGCGACGCTCACGTCGCCTGCCCTGTCGAAACCACGCATCCCCGTGGCCTTCTTCAGGCACCATCAATTCTAACCTTGAAACGTGCCCATCTCTTCCTCGCGCTCCTGCTCGTCACGGGATGCTCGAGCCCCCCGTCCCGCGCCCCGACCGCAGCGCCCGCGACCTCGGCCGCGTCCACACTGGCACCGGTGACGCTCAGTCCGACCGCGACGCCGACGCCGTCGCCCACCGCCGCGATCCGCTACGTCGCGATCGGTGCGTCCGACACCGTGGGCGTTGGCGCTACCGACCCGGCGACCGGCTCGTGGCCGGCGCGCGTCGCGACACTGTTGCCGCCGGGCAGCGCGTTCGTCAACGTCGGCGTCTCGGGCTCGATCGCGCTGCAGGCGCGGACGGCGCAGCTCCCCGGCGCGCTCGCGCAGCGGCCGACGGTGGTCTCGATCTGGCTCGCGGTGAACGACATGAACGCGACCATCGAGCCCGCCTCGTTCGCGAACGATCTCGGAGCGATCGTCGACGCCCTGGTCGCCGGCACGGGCGCGAAGATCTTCGTCGGCAACGTCCCGGATCTACGACCGGTGCCGGCATACAAGGACGCCGACAAGGTGGCGTTGTTCAGGCTCATCAGCGCGTACAACGCCGCCATCGCGGCCATCGCCGCGAAATATCCGGGTCGCGTCGTCGCGGTGGATCTCTTCACCGGCAGCGCCGACCTCGTGAGCACGATCACGGTGTCCAGCGACGGCTTCCATCCATCCGACGCGGGTTATCAGCTCATCGCTGACCGCTTCGCCGCCGCGATGCGCAGCAGCGGCATACCGCTCCGCTAGGCTAGGCCTCGGCGGCGACCGCCTCGACGCCGCGCGTCGCGGGCGCGCGCACGAGCTGCGCGAGCACCAGCGCGCCCGTCGTCATGAGAAGCGTGCCGAGCACGAGCACGACCTGTGGCGCGACCATGCCCAGGAGCGCGGCCGCCACGAACGGCGCCGCCGTGCCGCGCACGCCGAGCAGGAACGCATTCGCCGCCGCGTATTCGCTGATGCGCGCCCGCGGCGCCATGTGCACGATGTTGGTGAACGCAGTGAGCTCGCCGCTCGACACGGCGATGCCGATGACCACTGCGACGGGCAGTAGCGCCCATGTCCCGGGAGCGACGAGGTAGCCGATCGGCACCAGCAGCGTGAGCAGCGTCGCGATGAGGGTCTGCCGCAGGGTCGAGCCGCGGTCGATGAGCCGGCCGACAACGGGATACGCGACGATCTGGGTCGCGGACTGGACGATCGCGAGCGTTCCGACGAATGCGTTCGACGCGTCGAAATGGTCCACCAGCAGGATCGGGAAGACCGCGAAGTTCATGAGATTCCCGGTGCCGAAGAGCGTGAACGCCAGCAACAGCTTGCGGTAACGGAGGTCCGCCCACACGTCGCGGGCGATGGCTATTGCCGGCCGGCGCGCCGGCGGCGCGACCGGACCGTCGTAGCGGACCGCGAAGAAGGCGAGAGCGCATGGCAGCGCCACCAGCGCCGCCGCAGCAAAGACCCATTGCGCGGGCACCAGCCCGATGAAGGTCCCGGCCAACGCGGCCGATGCGATCCCGGCCACGGACGCACCCACCCGCACATTGCCCATCGCTGAGGCTCGCTCGCGGTCCGGATAGATCCCCTGCATGAGCGCGGTGTATGCGGCGATGTTCGAAATGGCGATCACCCAGAACGTGACGGTGGTCAGCGCGAGCATCAGGGGAGTCGCGGCGATCAGCACACTCACCAGGAACACGAAGCGCGAGAGGCTCGCGGCACCCGCAACGACGCGCACGATCGGCAGGTGCGCCAGCAGGTAGGCGCCGACCGGCGAAAGCAGGTTCCCGATGAACGGCGCGGCGACGACGATCGCGACGTCGGTCGTCGACCCACCCATCCGTCGGACCACCACCGGCATGAACGCGATGAGGACCGAGACGAACGCGCCGGCGCCGAGGGCGCTGAAGAGGTCGATCCGGAAGTTGCGACGGACGCGCGCTGGCAGCCAGTTCGGGTCGGTCACGGCAAGGAAGCTAACGGCGGCGGCTGCGCTCTGTCACCGATCCGCGGGGCTAGGGGCCACGTTCGGGACGGGGTCGATAGCCGCCGCCGGGCCGTGGTCCGTAACCGCGGCGCGGACCGTAGCCGCCGCCAGGGGGACCGGCTGGCCTCGGCCGAAAGCCACCCCCGCCGGGGCCTTCGCGGAATGGGCCGCGCGCGCCGGGCGCCGTCGAGCTGATGACCACGCGGCGGTTCGGCTCCATGCCGACCGACTCGGTCTTCAGCCCCTGCTGCCCCTGCACCGACAGATGCACGATGCGCCGCTCGTAGGCGAGCATTGGCTCGAGCGTCACGGCCTGACCGCTCGCGCGCACGCGCGACCCGACCCGCTGCGCGATCTCGCGGAGCTGGTCCTCGCGCCGACGACGGTAGCCCTCGATGTCCACCGGAACGTGCACCGAACGGCCCACCTTCTTCGATGTGATCGCGCTCACGATCTGCTGCAGCGCAACCAAGTTCTCGCCGCCTCGCCCGATGAGCGCGCCGAGATCGGCGCCGAGGACGTCGACGGCCTCCTGCCCCGGACGATCCTCGAGCGCTACCTCGGCGTCCACGCCCATCGCCTCGAGCAGCTCGCGCAGCACCGTCGCGCCCAGCGCGAGCTCTTCGGCGAACGCTGGTGATGCCTCATCGCTTTCTTCCTCGCGAGCGCCACGCACCGCGTCGGGATGGCGCGGGACCTCGGCCTCGTCGATGACCGCATCGGGCTCGGCCGGGCGCTCGTCCTCCTGGAACGACAGGAGGACGCGCGCGTCCTCGCCGCCCATGCCCAACACGTTCGCGGGCTTGCCCTTCTCCAAGACCTCGATGTCGACCTCGGTCCGTTTGCGACCGAGTGCCCTCAGCCCGCGCTCGATCGCTTCTTCGACAGTGCGACCGGTGAACTCCTCCCCACGCAGTGGGCTCATCGCTTCCCCCTCCTCCGTCCGCGGCGGCGACCGCCGTTCGAGCCGCCCGACACGGCGCGCGCTGGCTCGCGGTCGTCCGCCTCTTCTTCGTCCTTGTCCTTCATATCCTTACGCGCCTCGGCGATCGCGGCCTGCTCGCGGCGATGCAGCTCGCGGTCCGCGGGCGTCGGGATCCCGCGCAGGAACGGAAGGTATTTCGGCAGCTGTCCCCAGCCGCTCACGAAGTACTGCTGCACGATCTGGAACAGCGTCGTCGTGATCCAGTAGAGCGTCAGGCCGGCGGGGAACTGCGCGCCGATGACCACCGTGATGAGCGGGAAGGTGTACGCCATCGACTGGGTCATGCGCTGCGCCGCGTCGTCGCTCTGGACCTGCTTGACCGGCATCGCCATGACCGAGGCGATGAGCTGCACCGCGCCGGCGAGCACCGGCAGGATGAAGAACGGATCGCGGTGCTGTAGACCTTCGGTGATCCACGGCAGCCAGTGCGCGGTCGTGTCGAGCGACCCATCGGGCGGGATCGGATTGGAGATGAACGCGTAACGGAAGCTCTCGACCATGTCGTGCGTCAAGCCAGGGCATAGATTCCCCGGCGGTGGGCCCAGCCCGCAGCCGAGCTGCAGCAGCGAGTTGTAAAGCGCGATGAGGAGCGGCATCTGCAGCACGAGTGGCAAGCATCCGGCGGCGGGATTCACGCCCCGCTCCTGGTAGAGCTTCATCTGCTCCTGGCTGAAGCGCTGGCGATCCTTGCCGTACTTCTTCTTCAGCTCCTCCATCGCCGGCGCGACCTCTTGCATCGCGCGCTGCGAGCGGATCTGCGTCACGTACAGCGGATACAGCGCGAGCCGGATCGCGATCGTGACGACCACGATCGCCAGGCCGAAGTCGTGGACGAGCGAAAACGCGAAGAGCGTCAGGTTCATGATCGGATGGACGAGGAACCCGTTCCACAGCGTCAGGATGTCCATTACTGCTCCGGCACCGGGTCATACCCACCACGGCTGAACGGATTGCACGCGATGAGGCGGCGCGTCGCGAGCCATCCGCCGCGCAGCACGCCGTGCCGCTCGATCGCCTCCATCGCGTACTCCGAGCAGGTCGGCGTGTAACGGCAGGCCGGCGGAAGGTGCGGGCTGACGCGCGTCCGGTAGAAGCGCAGCACGGACAGGATGAGTGTCTTCATCGAGATGACTGGCGCGCGGTCCCAAGCGCGGCCTCGGCCGCGGCGCGGAGCGCCGAAAAATCAGCGGCGATCGCATCTCGGCGCACGGTCACGACGATGTCCAACGCCGGCGTGACCGTCGCGGCGGCGCACGCCTGTCGGAAGGCTTCGCGTACCCGACGGCGCGCGCGATTACGGATGGTCGAGATGCCAACGGTGCGCGGCGCCGATACCGCGAGGCGCATCACGCTCAGATCATTGGGACGCAGGCGCGCAGTGAATGCGACGTCGCGTACGCCGCGCCCGATCTTTCGCACGGCCGCGATATCGGCCGATCGCCGCAAACGCGCGGCGTTCATGTCGGCGAGGTCGTTCAGGCGACGGTCAGTCGCTTCCGTCCACGCGCGCGACGTTGTGCCAGCACCTTGCGGCCGCCCGTCGTCTTCATCCGCGCGCGAAAACCGTGCACCCGCGCGCGGCGACGCGTCTTCGGCTGATACGTGCGCTTCACGAACTGTCCCTTCTCCCCCGAAAAAAATGGACGAACAAACGATCAACGGATCCTCTATCTGTGCGAGAAAGTCTAGCAGTGCGACTGTGCTACTGTTCCGTGGCTTCCGGCGGGCGGATCTTCTTCGTCTTCGCGTTCGGTGTGGCGGCATCTCGCGTGATCGTGTTGTGGGGAGCGTCGTTGTGGTCGAGCGCAGAGAAGGGGACCCGTTGAACCTGAAGCAGCTCTGGCACGCGGCCCTCGGCGAGCTGCAGCTCGGACTCACTAAAGCCAACTACGACACCTGGTTCAAAGACACCGCGATCGTCTCCGAAGAGGACGACGTCTATTGCGTCGGCGTTCCGAACGCCTTCGCGCGCGAGTGGCTCGAGAACAAATACCGGCAGCAGGTGCGGGACGCGCTGCGGCACCTCGTGGGCCGCACCGTGGACGTGCGTTTCGTAACGCTGACGGCCGCGTCGGTGCGCTCCGATCGTCCGGTCGCGGCCGCAGCCGGCGCGGGCGGGTCAGCAGCCACTTCGTCGCCGGCGCCGGTGCAGGAGCGCCGCGACGCGACCGCCACCGCGCTCCTGAACGCCCGTTACACGTTCTCGACCTTCGTCGTCGGTTCGAACAATCGGTTGGCGCACGCGGCTGCGCTCTCCGTCGCCGAGCGCCCCGGCCACAGCTACAACCCGCTCTTCATCTACGGCGGCTCCGGCCTCGGCAAGACGCATCTGATGCACGCGATCGGGCATGCCGTGATCTCGCGTCACCCGAAGAAGCGCGTTGCGTACGCCACGAGTGAGAAGTTCACGAACGAGTTCATCAACTCGATCCGCGGGCAGAAGAGCGAGGAGTTCCGCGAGCGCTATCGCCGCATCGACGTACTCCTCATCGACGACATCCAGTTCCTCACAGGCAAGGAGGGCACGCAGGAAGAGTTCTTCCACACCTTCAATGCCATCCACGAGGAGGGGAAGCAGATCGTCCTCTCGAGCGACCGGCCGCCCAAGGCGATCGAGCGGCTCGAGGACCGGCTGCGCTCCCGGTTCGAGTGGGGCCTCATCGCCGACATCTCGACCCCGGATCTCGAGACTCGCATCGCGATCCTCCGCGCGAAGGCGGAGGCGCAGTCTGTGGCCGTTCCGCCACCGGTGATCGACTTCCTCGCCCAGCGGATCGTGTCGAATATCCGCGAGCTCGAGGGCGCGCTGACGCGGATCGTCGCGTACGCGACCCTGAGCGCCGTGCCGGTCACGACGCAGCTCGCCCAGGAGATGCTCCAGAACATCCTCTACAACCCGCGTCAGAAGACGCTGTCGCCCGACCGCATCGTCGAGACCGTCGCGCGCTACTACGGCGTGCCGTCGGAGCAGCTACGCGGCAAGGCCCGCGACAAGCAGGTCGTCCTTCCGCGCCAGATCGCGATGTACCTCATGCGCGAGGAGACCGAGGCACCGCTGATGCGGATCGGGGAGGCCTTGGGGGGCCGCGACCACTCGACCGTCCTGCACGGCTGCGAGAAAATCGAGCGCGAGATGGCGGAGAACGATGATTTCCGACGGGACGTCGGTGCCCTCCGGGAGATGCTGTACAGCGACTAGCCTTCGGGTGGCCGAAATCCAGAGAAATTCCGTGGTTTCGCCCGAGTCTCCGGGTGTGGATAAGCCCGCACAATGTGTGGATAAGCGCACCCATTTGTGGACATGTGCACCAAGATCGTGTTTGATAGAACGACGACCGTTGAGTAGTGGAACATTCGCCCGCCAGGCTGGTTTGGCGGTCCCCAGGCCGTCCCACCAGCGTCCACGGTTCGGAGGCGACTGATCAACGCCGACGGGAGCCACGCACGGCTACGCACTACGCGACAACAGCATCTCGGAACGCTCATAGTCCACACCACTACTGCTGGTACCAGCGTCTTAAGAGATCTCTTGGGGAAGGTATTGGAGGATTCGCGTTGAAGGTCACTTGTCTACAAGAGAACCTCGCGCGTGGGCTCCAGATCGCCGGACGGGCCGTCTCGGCGCGAGGTAGTCTCCCGATCCTCGGCAATGTCTTGCTGCGTACCGAGGGTGGGCGGCTAAAGCTCACGGCGACGAATCTCGAGGTCGGCATCAACTGCTGGGTCCCCGCAAAGGTCGATGACGAGGGCGCGATCACCGTGCCGGCGAAGCTCTTTACCGACTTCGTGAACTCGTTGCCCGCCGGCCCCACCGAGTTGTCGCTCAACGTCCGCACGAAGACGGTGCATCTGCGCCGTGATCCGTACGAGGCGAACTTCAAAGGAATGGATGCGGAGGAGTTCCCGATCATCCCGGTCGCGCCGGACAAGCCCACGACTCGCGTCAGCAAATCCACACTCCGCCGCCTAATCGGCGAGGTCGCCTTCGTCGCGACGACCGATGACAGCCGGCCGGTACTCACCGGCGTGTTGACCACGCTCGAGGGCGACAAGATCACGATGGCCGCGGCCGACCCCTATCGCCTCTCCGTGCGCAACGCGAAGCTGATGGACAAGATCGAAGGAAAGATCGAGGTGATCATTCCCGCGCGGAGCCTGCAGGAGGTGCAACGCATCCTTGATGACAGCGAGGACCCCGTCGACATCTTCGTGACCCCGAATGGCAGTCAGGTGATCTTCCACACGCCGGAGGTGGACCTCGTCTCACGGGTCATCGAGGGCCAGTTCCCGAACTACCGTCAGGTCATCCCGCAAGGAAGGCCAGCGACGCGGTTGGTCGCGCAGCGTGAAGAGTTGCTCCAGGCGACGCGCCTTGCCTCGCTCTTCGCGCGCGACTCCGCGAACATGCTCCGCTTCCAGGTGAACCCCTCGGATCATCCGCCGCTCGTCATCAGCGCGAACGCCGCCGAGGTCGGCGACCAGACGGCGAAGGTGGAGGCGACGGTCGAGGGACAGAACACCACCATCGCCTTCAACTCGCGGTTCATCTACGACGCGCTCGGCAGCCTCACCGCGTCCGAGGTCGCGCTCGAGCTCGGCGGACCGCTCGCGCCCGGCGTCATCAAGATCGTCGGCGACCCCGACTACCTCCACGTGGTGATGCCGCTCCGCATCCCCGCCTAGCGGTGCGCGTCGCCGCGCTGGCGCTCGAGGACTTCCGCAGCTACGCCCAGGTCGACCTGCCGCTCGCGCCTGGCACGACTGCCTTCATCGGACCGAACGGCGCGGGTAAGACCAATCTTCTCGAGGCAATCCACCTCGTCGCCCGCGGCGACTCGCCGCGGGCCCGCGACGACACCGAGATGGTCCGCTGGGGCGCGAGCATCGCGCGCGTCCGCACCGAGGTCGACCGCGCCGAAGACCACCGCCGTATCGAAACAGTGCTGTTCGCACCACCTGAGGGCGAACGGCGGCGGCCACGGCGTTACCTGCTCGACGGCGCCGGCAAGCGGTCGGAAGAGGCGGTCGGGGAGCTCGTGGTCGTCGCGTTCTTTCCCGAGGACGTCGAGCTGCTCGGAGCCGCGCCGGCACTGCGCCGCCGCTTCCTCGACGCGATGCTCGGGCAGATCGACCGCGCGCACCGCCGCGAGATGCGCGAGCTCCAACACGTGCTCGAGCAGCGCAACGCGCTCCTGCGCGTCGCACGAGAGGAGCTCGAGCTGCCCGAGGCGGAGATGGCGTTCTGGGATGGCGAGCTCATTCGACTCTCGGCCGCGATCTCGCTCCGGCGGTCGCGGCTTGTTGGCGAGCTCTCCGCGCCGTTCGTCAGCGCGACCGAGCTGTTCACGGGCGCCGAGGGGCTGGCGCTGGCTTACGCGGGACAGGTGGAAGGCGCGACGCTGGATGAGCGTGCGATCGCGTACGCGCGGGTGGTGCGGGAGAAACGCGAGCGCGAGCGTTGGCAGGGCGCGTCTCTCGTCGGGCCTCAGCGCGACGATCTCGTGGTGACGTCGAGTGGCCGCATGTTGCCGGCCTTCGCGTCCCGCGGCGAGCATCGCAGCGCGGTGCTGTCGCTGAAGTTCGCGGAGGCGGCGTGGCTCGCGTCGCGTGTCGGCGAGCAGCCGGTCTTCCTGCTCGATGACGTGCTCTCGGAGCTCGATCCCGCGCGTCGCGAGGCGCTGGCGCGCGCAATCCCCGAGGATGCGCAGACGCTGCTCACCGCGGCGATCGTCACAGCTCTGCCCGACGTGCTGCGCGAGCGCGCGACGCTGGTGCCGGTGCGGCGCGGCGAGGTCGGATGAGACCGATCGCGCGGGCGATCCAGAGCGCGCTGGGTACGCTCGGGATCGACCAGGGCGTGTCGCGTGCGGATGCGGTTCGCGTGTGGCCCGCGGCCGCGACCGCGGTGCTCGGCGCCGATGCGGTGACCACGCGGGCACTGCGCGCCGACGGCGACACGCTCGTCGTGCTGGTGCCGACCGCGCAGTGGGCTGGGGAGATCCGGCTCCGCGAGCGCGAGCTGCTGCGGGCCCTCGCGGACCGTGCGCCCGCGAGCCGCATCGCGCGTCTTCGGTGCGTTCCCTCGCCGTGAAGCGGCGGGTCTGGGACACTCGCGAGCGATGCCACAGCTGAGCTTCGTCACGACGGTCGGCAGCACCGCGGACGTGCGAGCTAGCCGCGGGGACGTGATCCTCGTCAACGAGCCCGAGACCGGCGCGACCCTCCGCACCAAGGGCCGGCTCTATCTGTTGTTCGAGGCGTCACCGCCGGGAACCGCCGAGAAGATCGCCCGCGAGGTCGCCGAGCTCACGCGCCAGGAGTACTACTACGACCTGTCCGCGGGGATCGAGGTCTCACTGCGACGCGCGCTGCGGCAGGCGAACCGCCGCGCGACCGGGCGGCTGCGCGAAAACCGCGGGTCGATCACGCTGCAATGCGCGTGCGCTGTGATCGTGAATAACGAGCTCTACACCTCGCGGGTCGGCGGCGCGCAGGTCTTCCTCGTTCGTCGCGCACGGCTCTTTCTCCCCGGCGATGAGCCCGGAGAGCTCGCCGACTTCGTCCACCGGACCACGACGCGCGAAGCCGCGTCGCTCGGGGTGGACGCCGACGTGCTCCCGAAGGTGTGGCGCCAGTCGATCGAGGCGGGCGACACGGTCATCCTCGCGAGCGCCGCGCTCGTCGACGGACTCGGCGCCGAGGCGCTCAAGAGCGCCGCGGTCACATTGCACCCGAGGTCAGCCGCCGAACACATCCACAATCGCGCCGTCGCGGACGGCGTGCCCGGCAGCGATGCGGTGATCTTCATCGAAGTGGCGCAGTCCACGGGCGCGGCTGCTCGCCTGGCGCCGGAGCCGCCGTCGATCGTGCGGCTGGCGGCCGAGATCGCCGTGGCGGACAGCATCCGTTCGCGGCTGGACGTGGTGAGCCGTTTCGCGCAGGGCGTCACGCGGCGGCTGCGGGGAGCCACGGCACCGGTCACCTCGGCCGCGACGAAGAGCGTCGCGGCCGGTCTCGAGCTCATGCCGCGGCGTAGCGCCGCGCTGCCGCGCCATCCCGACACGGCGCGCTCGCGCTCGCGCCGGCAGCGGCGGGCGATGACCACGCTCGCGGTGTTGCTCCTCGTCGCCGCGACCGGCGTCGGCGCGCTCGCCTACCGCGACTACGAATCGACTCGAGCGGGTCGCGAGTACCAGCTCGCTGTCGCGAACGCGGAGGACTTCATCGCGTCGGCTCATCGCCTCGCCGACCGCAAGCCGCCGGATCCCGATGGCGCGCGCGACCGTCTCGCGAGCGCGACCGCGAAGCTCGACGAGGCGAGTCGCTCGACCTTCGCCGACAAGGACAAGATCGCGACACTCCGCGCGGACATCGCGGCCCTCGGCGACCGTCTGGACGGCGTGATCCTCGATCTCGCGCGCTTCGGCACGGGAACGAAGCTCGCGCAGGTCGTTGGCAACGTGAACGGCCTGTACGTCACCGATCCCGGCGCCGGACGGCTGTGGCGCGTCTTCGGCGATCCGATCCAGCAGGGGCCGGTGCTCGAACGTGGGGTCACGGGCGTCGGCTCGCCGGTGCAGATCGCGGTACAGGACTTCGCGATCTACTCGCTCGACGACGCGAGCAAGCTCTGGCGAGCCGAGGGCAATCAGGTCGCCGACGTGACACCCGCCGAGCACGACAAGTGGAAGACGCCCGCCGCTCTCGCTGTCTTCGCGAGCAACCTCTATGTCCTCGACAGCGAGACCGGACAGCTGTGGAAGCACGAGTCGAACGACGGCGTTCGCTTCGGACCGGCCATCGGATACCTCTCGACCCCGCTCGCGCCGAACACCGCGCGCGCTCTCGCGGTCGACGGGGACGTGTGGGTCGTGACGTCGGCGGGCGACCTGCAGCGCTACCGCCGCAGCCCGCTCGTCACGACCGCCGCGCGCATCGACTTCGTCCCGCGTTGGGTGGGGACGGCGCCCCGCGCGAACGGGATCCAGGCCATCGACACGCAGGGGTCGATCTACGTGCTCGACTCCGGCGGGAAGCTCGTCGTCCAGCTCACGCGCGACGGCCGCGAGCTCGCGCGATTCGCGCTCCCGCCCGGGCTGCCGCCCGCCGCGAGCTTCTACGTCTCCGAATCGCTGAAGGTCGCATACACGCTGCACGGGACGAAGATCGTCGCGACGAGCATCGTGCGTTGATCCCGCTGCGGGATGCGAATCCCGTACGCAGCACGCCGATCGTCAACCGCCTTCTCCTCGCGGTGAACCTCCTGGTCTGGATCTACACCGTGTATCTGGTGCGCCAGCCCGGAGCGATGGAGGCGTTCTTCGACCGCTACTCATTCGACTGGCTCGAGTTCACGCGTCGCATCGCGGCCGGCGATCTCGGAGTCGCGACGTTCGTGCCCCTCGTGTCGCACATGTTCCTGCACGGCGGTTGGCTGCACGTGCTGGGGAACATGCTCTATCTCTGGATCTTCGGCGACAACGTCGAAGACCGGTTCGGCAGTGCGCCATACCTGGTCTTCTATCTGCTGTGCGGCATCGTTGCGGCGATCGGGCAGGGACTCGTCTCGCCATCGCCGATGGTCGGCGCCTCGGGCGCCATCGCGGGCGTGCTCGCCGCGTATCTCGTCATGTACCCGACCGCACGCGTGTCGACGCTGGTGTTCCTGGGTTTCTTCATCACCATCGTCGAGCTGCCCGCGCTGATCGTCATCGGGATGTTCATCGTGCTCCAGGTGATCGAGGGAATTGCCGAGCTGCGCCTTGCCGGTCACGCCGCCACGCAGCAAGTCGCGTATTTCGCGCACATCTTTGGCTTCGTCGCGGGGTTGGTGCTGCTCGTGTTCTTCCGGCGCGGCGATGCGGGACGCCGCGTGCGTTTCGGATGACGCCTTAACAGGCGAGCGCGGACGGAATGGGGTTAGCCTAGGGTGATGCTCGTCCCCTGCACGGTCGAGTCGGTCCGCGTGCACGTCCTCACGGGTCAGCACGTTGTCCTCCTTCAGGCGAAGGAGACCAACCGTCTTCTTCCGATCTGGATCGGACCGGACCAGGCGCACAGCATCGCGACGCGCATCGCCGGCATCGCCAGCGAGCGCCCCCTGACCCACGATCTGATGATGGATACGCTCGCGAAGCTCGGCGTCGAGATCACACGCATCGTCGTGAAGGATCTCGTCGCCGACGACAACGGGGGCGGCGTTTTCCACGGCAGCCTGTTCCTGCACTTCGGTGAGCGCGAGATCGAGATCGACTGCCGACCGTCCGACGCGATCGCGCTCGCCGTGCGCTGTGACGCGCGCATCCTCGTGTCGGACACGGTGCTCGACCGCTCCGCGATCTCGGCGGAGAGCGAGGACGACGAGAATATCGCGGTGTTCAAGGAGTTCATCCAGACGCTCCCCGACGAGCCACCGGGCCCGAGCTCGAGCTAGCTCGGGCCCTTCGCGCTAGAGCCCGAACCGAAGCGCAGACGCCAGACGCCGCGAAGGTCGTCGATGGCGGTGCGCACGATCGCTACACGGGAGTCAGGGTCGTCGGTCCAATCCACGGGAACCTCGTGGACACGGAGGCCGGCGCGCTGCGCGAGGGTGAGGAGCTCGGTGTCGAAGAACCAGGCCTCGTCTCTCACGTTCGGGACGAGCTGCTTCGCGACAGAGGTGCGTAGCGCCTTAAAGCCGCACTGCGCGTCGCTGAACTGGGCGCCGAGGGCGAGGCGTAGCACCAGCATGTAGCCGCGCGAGATGATCTCGCGCTTCGGGCCGCGCTTGACGCGCGCGCCGTGGGCGAGCCGGCTGCCTATCGCGAGGTCGCTGTGTCCAGAGAGTAGGGGCGCGACGAGCGGGAGCAGCGCGTTCAGGTCGGTCGAGAGATCCACGTCCATGTACGCGACGACCGGTGCGTCGCTTTGGAGCCACGCCGCGCGCAGAGCGCGTCCGCGGCCCTTCGCGTCGAGGTGCAGCACACGAACCCGCGGCAGCTCCTTCGCGAGACCCTGGGCGACGGCGAGGGTTCCGTCCTTGCTCGCGTTATCAGCGATGGTGATCGCCGCGGTGAACGGAAAGCGCGTGGCGAGAAAGTCGTGCAGCCGCCGCACGCTCGGTCCGAGATCGCGCTCCTCGTTGTACACGGGAATGACGACGTCGACCAGCGGGTCGGGTCGGTCGGCGGAGTTGTCCAGCGGGAGGGAGGAGATAACAGGTTCCCGCTTCATGAGAACGAGCGGCTGGGAAGTCGTGCGGACAACGCAGCGCAAGGTTAGCGTGTTGCGTCGGGATGACCTGGAGCGACCGCAGGATCGCGATCGCGCTCGCGGCCGCGGGTGCCGTGGCATACGTCGTCGCCGGGTCGGGCCTCCTCACCGATTACGACTACTACGGACGGCTCGCGCAGGCTCTCCTGCATGGGCAATGGTGGGTGAACGAAGCGCCGCCGTGGCTCAACGAGCTCGTGCCGTGCGGCACTCTGCGCTGGTGCGTGGTGTATCCACCGCTCCCGGCGATCCTCGTGATCCCCTTTGCGACGGTGCTGCCGACCGCGCTCGCGCAGGTGCTCGTTTCACGGATCGCGGGCGGCGTGTCCGCGGGGATCCTGTATCTCGCGCTGCGCGCGTTCGGCGCGCCGCGTCTGGTCGCGATCACCGGCGCGGTGCTGTCTACGTTCGGGACCACGCTGTTGTTCTCGAGCGTCGACGGGCGCGCGTGGTACGCCGCGCACGCGGTCGCGATGCCGTTCCTGTCGGCCGCCTTCCTGTTCGCGGCTCGCGGCGAGCGCGCGCTGCTGGTCGGCGTGTGCATCGGGCTCGCGGCGCTGGCCCGCCTGCCCGTCGCCGCCGCAGCACCGGCGCTCGCGCTGCTGCTCGCGCACCGGGCGGGAACGCCGTATCCCCGAGCGCTCGCGGGCGTGGTCCTCGGCGGCCTCCCGTTCGCGCTCGCATATGTCGGGTGGAACTACCTGCGCTGGGGCTCCGTCTTTGACGATGGATACGTGCAGCTCACACAGGGTGACGTCTTCTTCACGCGCGGACTCTTCTCGCCGTTCTATCTGCCTCGACACCTCTACGCGATCTTCCTCGAGCCGCCCGATCTGGTGGACGGGACACCGTTCTTTCTGCGGCCGCGTGGTATCGGCACGGCCCTCTTCCTGACGACGCCGGCGTTCCTCTGGCTGTTCGCGGGTCTCCGCGGCATGCGTCGTGACGTCGGTGCCGCGGCCGTGGCGCTCGCCGCGCTGTTCGCGCTCGGGCCGGACGTCTTCCACGGGACCGTCGGCTTCCAGCAGTTCGGCTATCGCTTCTCGATCGACGCGCAGCCCTTCCTCGTCGCGCTCGCACTCGTCGGCGACGCGCGCAGCGGCACCCGCTGGCGCGCGCGCCCGTCGTGGCTGTTCATTGCGGTCGCGGCGCTGTCGGTCGCGATCAACGTCTACGCGATGATCGCGATCACGCGGTTCGACTACTGGCAATGACGGAGACGGAGCTCAGCGTGCGCGATGACCGCCGCGCGCACCTCGCGATCGCGGGTGTGATCACCCTCGGCGTCGGGCTGCGTCTGCTGACCCTCCGGTCTCCCGGCTTTCCGAGCGATGTTGGCACCTTCGAGGCGTGGGCCGAGCACCTCGTGCAGGTCGGACCCGGCGCCTTCTACGCGGCTGACTATTTCAGCGATTACCCGCCGGCGTACCTCTATGTGCTCTGGCTCCTCGGCGCGGTGTTCGACGGTGAGCTGCTGCGTCTCGCGGTGAAGGCCGCCAGCATCCCGGCCGACATCGCGATCGCGATCGGAGCGGCCACGCTCGCGTGGCGTCACGCCGGTCGCGGCAGCGCCGTCCTTGCAGCGGCCCTCTGGTCGCTCTCGCCGGCGGCGATCTTCGCCGGTCCGTACTGGGGGCAGATCGACGCCGTCGGATCGCTGCCCCTCTTCGCGGCGCTGGTCGCCGCGGGACGCGGCCGCTGGGCGACGGCCGGTGCGCTCGCGGCGCTCGCCGCGATGGTGAAGCCGCAGTTCGGCATCGGCGCGGTCGTGATCGTCGCCGCCGTGCTCATCGAGCTGATCCGCTCTGGACGCTGGCGGCCGCTGGGCCGTGTCGGGCTTGCCGGCGTCGTCACGGCCTTCGCGCTCGGCGCGCCCTTCAAGGCCGGGCCCGCGGAGCTCATCGAGCTCGTGAAGAAAGCGGCGGAGACGTATCCCTACACCTCGCTCTTCGCGTTCAACGTCTGGTCGATCGTCGGTGATTTCTGGCGGCCCGACGACGCCTTCGTCGGCTACGGCACGGTCCTGCTCGTCGCGGGCCTGCTGGCGTCATGCGCGCCGCTATGGCGGCGACGCGACACCGCGACGTTCCTCGCGGCGGGGACGCTCGCCGCCTGCGCCTTCTACTTCCTGCCCACCCGCGCGCACGAGCGATACCTCTTCCCCGTGTTCGTCCTCCTGCTGCCACTCGCCGCCGTGCGCGCGCGTCTGCTCTGGCCGTACATCGTGCTGTCGCTCGGCTTCGCGGTGACGCTGTACTTCGCGTTCACGCGTTACGCGCAGAACGATCTGAAGTCGCCGCCGTGGCTCGAGGCGTCGCTCTTCTCGCGCACCGGACAGATCGTGCTCGCGCTTTTCATGCTCGGCACCGCTGGATTCGTCGCGTGGCGGCTCGTGCGCGGCGAGGCGCGTCTCGAGCCGTCGCTCGACGTCTCGCTTCCGCCGGCGCCGGCGCTCGCGGCAGAGGCACGCGCGGCATGGCGCCTGCCGGCCGCGCTCGCGATCGGACGCGCGCCGACGCGCCGCGATCTTTCGATCGCGCTGCTCGTCGCGCTCGCGGTCCTGGTCACGCGTGGCTACCGGCTCGATCACCCGCGCGACATGTACTTCGATGAGGTCTATCACGCGCGGACCGCGTTCGAGCTCCTCGCGCAGCGCGATCCCTACGAGTGGACGCACCCGCATCTCGCGAAGGAGATCATGGCGCTCGGCATCCTCGCCTTCGGCGACGACCGCGTCGTCGGTCACGAGGACGCGCCGCGTCCGAACGTCGTCGCGTTCGCGGTCGGCCCCGACGGCACCCGCGCGTACGCGACGTCCGACGGCGACATCACCCTTCGCGCGCGCGACGCCAGCGCGAGCCGCGATGTGGTGAAGGGCGCGACGGGCATTCGCGCGATGGTCCTCGACGGGGCGCGGATCCTCTGGGTGACGGACACCGAGCTCTTTCAGAACCCGGTCAGGGAACCGCCGAGCAATTTCCGTGTCCCACGCGCGACGCTTCCGATGAGCGGACCCGTCACCGGCCTCTTCGTGTCCGGCGGCCGCGTCATCGTCGCCACGGCCTCGGGCATCGCCGTCTACACCACGCTCGACACAGCGCCGGTCGTCTCGCCGCTGGGCGCCGTGGCCCTGACGTCGAACACCGACGGGAGCGAGCTCTACGTCCTCGATGCGCGCGGCGAGGTCCACGTCCTCGATCCGGCCACGGGCAAAGAGACGCGACAGCTTCCGGGCGGCGGGCCGGGTCGCGCGATCGCGTACGCGCAGGCGCCGAACCGGCTCTTGGTCGCGCGCGCCGACGCTCCGGTGCTCGATGCGTACGAGCTGCCGAACGGCCAGCGCGAGTCGGTGCCGCTCGCGAACGCGCGCACCGGCGCGTTCTCGTCGGGCGCGACCGCGCTGGTGCTCGTGCCGCGCACGCAGTTCCTCTATGCGCTCGCGGACGGTCGTGTCGTGGTCGTCGAGGTCCACGGTGCGTCGCCGTTCGCGGCGATACCCGTGTCGGGTTCGCTCCTCGCGTTCGACAACGACGACGACAAGCTGCTCGTCGCGGGCTCCGGCGGGGTCGACCGCATCGAGACCGGACGTCACGCTCTTGCGTGGCGCCTGCCCGGCGTGGTGCTCGCCGCGATCCTCGCGTTCTTCCTCGTCCTGCTCGCGCGGCGACTCTTCGCCTCGCCGGTGGTCGCGTGGCTCGTCGGTGCCGCGGTGGTGTTGTGCGGATCGATGTTCGCTCAGGCGCGCATCGGAATGAACGACATCTACGTGGCGACGTTCATCGTCGCGGCGTGGTACTTCATCGTCGCCGCGCATACAGGGGGAGGGGCACCTGTCAGCGAGCCGGGGCGAGCGTGGCGGCGTTCCGCCGCGCTCGACATCGTGATCGCGGGAGCGCTGCTCGGGCTCGGCCTCGCCTCGAAGTGGGCCGCGGCGTACACGCTAGGTGGCGTCTTCGTGCTCTCCGTCGGCATGACCGCGGTCGCATACGAGCGCGATCGGCCCGGGACCGGCGGACCGCTCGACCTTCTCGCGGGCCGCGGGCGCAACGCGGCGCTGCTGTTCGCCTCGTTCGCCGTGATCCCGCTCGTCATCTACCTCGCGAGCTATGTCCGGTGGTTCGGTGGCGCGACGGCGCCGTACGGCTGGAATCTGTGGGAGCTGACACAGCAGATGTACTGGTACCACAGCTCGCTCACCGCGCCGCACTGCGCGGGCTCACCGTGGTGGAGCTGGCCGCTCGATCTCAAACCCGTCTACTGGTACTTCGGCGCGAGCACCGGTGGCAACAACGGCTACATCTACGACGCCGGCAACATCGTGCTGTTCTGGGCGGCGCTGCCGGCGGCCGCGCTCACCATCGCGCTCGCGGTCCGCGCGCGGTCGTGGCCGCTCAGCCTGCTGTCGCTCGCGATGCTCGCGCAGTACGTCGCGTGGATCCCGATCTCGCGCGTGCTGTTCTTCTACCACTTCTTCACGGTGCTGCCGTTCTATCTGCTGTGCCTTGCGGCGATGCTCGCGGTGCTGTGGGAGCGCCGGCGGAGGGCCGTGCTCGTGGTCCTCGGGGTGGCCGCCGCGGCGTTCGTCATCTTCTATCCGTACGTCTCCGGCCTGCCGGTACCCGGCGAGCTCGGGAGCCTCTACGCGATCCTGCCGACGTGGCAGTACGACCCGACGTTCTATCCGACCGACTCGTGTCCGACGCCGGTGAGCGCGAGCGTGCTGACGTCGGCGACGGTGGCGGGAGCGTGGATCATCGAGACCTCGGTGCTCCTCTTCGCCGTCGCGGTCGCGATCGGCCTGCCCGCCGCGCGGCGGCTGCTCGACCGGCTGGGGTTCTAGGGGCTCGCGCTCGGCGATGGTTCGCTCGTCGGCGACGGCGTGGGCGATGGAGACGGCGCCGGAGACTCACTCGGTGTGGGCGACGCGGTCAGGGGGCTCGGTCGCGCTGACGAAGCCGGCGGAACGGAACTCGCCGCGAAGAGGACCGCGACCGCGCCCCCGACCGTGATGAGGATGAGCAGCACGAACACGAGAAACGCGGCCGCGCGGCCCGCGGCGCTCGTGACCGTCGCCGGGTGACCGGGCGCGTGCAGTAGGACGGTGATGTTGTCCTGACCGCCACGCGAGTTCGCGAGATCGACCAACTCGTTCGCGGCGGTGCGCACGTCCTCGCCGCTCGCGGCCTTCGCGATCTCCTCGGGTGTGACGTGACGTGTGAGACCGTCGCTGCAGAGCAGGAGACGATCGTCCGGGCGCAGGGTCTCGACGAAGATATCGGGCTGGATGCCGCGCACGTCGCCGGCGAAGCGCGTGATCGCGTGCTGCATCTCGCCGGAATGGTCCTCGGTGAGCTGCCGGCAGATGCCGTCGCGGATCAGGTACGCCCGGCTGTCGCCCAGGTTGGCGATCACGGCGCTGTCGTCGCGCACCGCCGCCGCCACGATCGTGGTCGCCGCGTCGCGGTGGCCGGTGGCGCGCGCCGCCCGCAGCACGGCGGCATTCGCATCACGCATCGCCTCCGCGAGCGCGTCGCTCGTCGGGCGATCCCGTGGCGCGGCGAAGAAGCGGAGCCCGAGCTCGACGAGCGCCGCGTCGGCGGCGATCTCGCCACCGCTCGACCCACCGACGCCGTCCGCGACTGCGAGCAGCGTGGTGCCGTGCTCTTCGCGCACGAGATAGCGGTCTTCGTTCCCCTCACGCACGCGGCCCGTATCGGTCCTGACTCCGGTCGTCACGTGCGTCAGTCCGACTTCCCGCAGTCCCTGCCGCCGACGAGGAAGAGGCGCGCGGTCGCGCCCTGTTGGACGGCCGTCCCGGGCTGCGGCTCTTGCCGCGCGACGGTACAGGCCTGGCCCTGCGCGGCTGGATCCACCTGCCACGGCACCGGAGACCGGTAGCCCGCCGCGATGAGCAGCCGCGCCGCTTCGTCGACGTTCTTGCCGACCACGTTCGGCGCGACGCGTGCGGGTGTCGAGGCCGACGGACCGAGGGTCGGCCGCGCATCGACCGCGCGGCCCTGGAACGACGCGAAGACCGCGAGCGTCGCGACCAGCACGGCGACGATCGCAATGAGGGCGATCGTGGTGTCGACGTGGAACTCACGCCGCGCGCCGGCGCGAAGAGGCCGCGTCGCCGGTGGCAGAACGCCCGTCGCGTCGTCGCGCTGCGAGGCCGAGAGCAGATCGCGCGCGAACGCTCCGGCGCTCGCATAACGGCTCTGCGGATCTCGCGCGAGCGCCTTCGCGACGACGCGGTCGATCTCCTCGTTGATGCCGACGCGCACCGAGCGCAGCGACGGCGTCCGCCCGTCCAATCGCACCCGCAGCAGATCCTCGGTCTCCATTTCCGCGTTCGGGGGTCGGCCGGCGATGAGCTCGTACGCGACGAGGCCGAGGCTGTACACATCGCTGCGCTCCGTCGCCGCACGGCCCTCGATCCGCTCAGGCGCGATGTATCTCGCGGTGCCGATGAGCTCGTGCTCGCGCGGTCCGCGCGCCGCGCGGGCGATGCCGAAGTCGGTGAGCTTCGCGGTGCCCTGCTGATCGACGATGACGTTCGCGGGCTTCACGTCGCAGTGGATGACGCCCGCTTCGTGCGCCGCGTCGAGCGCGGCCGCGATCTGCGCGACGATGCGCGCGCCCTCGTGCGGAGGCAACGGACCGCGGTCGGCGATCACGTCACGCAGCGAGCGCCCGCGCACGAGCTCCATGACCATGAACGCGTCGGCGCCGTCGCGACCTTCGTCGAAGACGGTCACGACGTTCGGATGCAACACCGACGCCGCGCGCCGCGCCTCGTCCGCGAAGCGTTCGCGAAAGGCTTCGTCGGCGTTCGGCCCCAGGATCTTGATCGCGACGTCGCGGTCGAGTCGCTCGTCGCGCGCCTGCCACACCGCACCGGCACCACCTTCGTCGATCCGCCGGACGAGGCGGTACCGGCCCGCGAGGAGACGGCCCTCCTCAACGTCCTGCGGCGGTGCCGCCGCGCTGCGCCCTTCCGATGACATGTCGCTCATGGCCGCAAGGCTCAGGCCAGGGCCATCAGCGTGGCGAGCGCGGCTTCGTACACGTGGTCATTCCCAGCGATCGCGAGCTCTTCGCCAAGGAGCTCGCGGATGCCGAGCGCGGGAAGCGGCACGACGCGCTCGGCGCGCACCACGCCGCCCACGACCGCTGTCGCCGTGGCGTGACGCTGGTCCGGTGCGCGCTTGATCACGAACTCCGCGGTCTCTCGGCCCCGCGCGGCCTGGATGCGGACGCCCGACACGTCGCCGGTGTCGAGACCGCGCTCGAAACGCGGCCGCAGGCGGACCATGACCGCGGCGTTGTCCGCCCGCGCCATCTTGAACAGCACGCCGCCGGCCTCCGACGGCGCTAGGGCTTCGACCGGACGCCAGCCGAGGCAGGAGGCCATCCATCCGAGCAGCAGCAACGCCTGCGACGGATGGATGTCGCGCCCGTCCATGTCGACCGCGAAGCCCGCACGCATCCCGGTGATCCCATCGAGGAACGGACGCCACGCCGGTACGTCGAAGAACTGCGCGATGAGCTCGCGCCAGTGCGTGAGCCGCGCCCAGTTGAGATCGGTGATGCCGACGCGGAGGCGCGCGAGGCGCGCGACCTCCGGCAGCGTGACGTCGGCACGCGCGAAGTCGGCCGAATCGACGATGAGACGATCCGCGAGCGTCACAAGATCGTCGACATGCCGCGCGTCGCTCGGCGGCGTCCCGGTCCACCAGAGGAAGACCGGCAGGTCCGGAACGAGGAGCGGAATGACGACGCTCGCGACACGCTCGTCGAAATCGCCGCGCACCCGTGCGAGGATCTGCTCGTACAGCACCGGCTGCGCGCCGTCGGACTGCGGAACGTGGCAGTGCAGCTGCACCGACGCGTCCACGCCATCGCGTCGGCGGTCCCCGAGCACAACGATGGCGCGCGAGGGATGCCGCAGCGCGAGGTCCGCGACCGCCCGCGCGGCACGCCGTGCGTGTATCTCGCGCTCGGCATACACGACGAGGTTGAGGACCGACGCTCGCGCGAGCGCCTGGCCGCGCTCTTTCGCGTGTGCCACCGCGGCACGGCGGAGCCGCGCGAGCTCGCGCTCGAGCGCGTCGATGCTCGCCGCGCGGGCACCCCAGAACGCCTCGTCGATCACGGTCATGGCCGTCGCCAGGTGCGGCCGTCGCGAGCGATGAGCGCGTCGGCCTGGTCGGGCCCCCACGTGCCGGCGGCGTACAGCGCGAGGTCCTGCCGACCGGCATGCCAACCCGAGAGGATCGGGTCGACGAAGGCCCACTGTTGCTCGACCTCGTCACGGCGCGTGAAGAGCGTCGCGTCGCCACGGAGCGCGTCGAGGATCAGCGTCTCGTACGAATCGGGCGCGTCGACCATGAACGATTCGCCGTATCCGAAATCCATGTTCACCGAACGGATCCGCAGCCCCTGCACCGGCACCTTCGCACCGAACGTCAGAGAGATGCCCTCGTCGGGCTGGATCCGTATGACGAGCTCGTTGGCATCGAGTCCCTCCGAGGCTTCGCGGGTGAAGATCCGGTGCGGCGCGACGCGGAAGCGGATCGCGATCTCGGTGGAACGCTTGGGCAGCCGCTTCCCCGTTCGGATGTAGAAGGGCGTGTCCTCCCAGCGCCAGTTGTCGATGAAGCACTTGAGGGCCACGTAGGTCTCGGTCTGCGAATTCGGCGCGACACCAGGCTCCTCGCGGTAGCCCACGACCCGCTCGCCACCGATGAACCCCGGACCGTGCTGGCCGCGCACGGTGAGCTCGTCGACCGCATCTGGCGCGATCCGCCGGAGCGCGCGCAGCACCTTGACCTTCTCGTCGCGCACGGAACGGTCGTCGAAGGCGGACGGGGGCTCCATGCCGACGAGCGCGAGAAGCTGCAGGAGATGGTTCTGCACGATGTCGCGCATCGCGCCTGCGCTGTCGTAGTAGCCGGCTCGCTCCTCGATGCCGATCGACTCCGCGGCCGTGATCTGAACGTGATCGACGTACTGACGGGTCCAGATCGGCTCGAAGATGCTGTTCGCGAAGCGCAACACGAGGATGTTCTGGACCGTCTCCTTGCCGAGGTAGTGATCGATGCGGAAGACCTCGTCCTCGCGGAACACCTCCTGCACGACGCTCGTCAGGTGCATCGCGCTCTCAAGGTCGTGTCCGTAGGGTTTCTCCACCACGACGCGCGACCAGCCGGTCGTGCCGCGCAGGCTGTGCGCGCCGATCGCGCGGATGATCGGCTCGTAGCCGGCCGGCGGCGTGGCGAGATAGAACAGCCGATTGCCGTTCGCGCCGATCTCGCCGTCGACGCGGGCGAGAACGCGGCCGAGCTCGTCGTAGCCGCGGTCGTCCGGGGTCGGGACGTAGTAGATGGAGCGCGCGAAGGTCGCCCAGACCTCCTCGTTGATCGGCCGCGTACGGCTGAACTCCGCGACCGCGTCATGGAGCTCCGTGCGGAACGCGTCCTCGGTCATCGAGCGGCGCGCGGTCCCGATCACCGCAAAGCTCGCGGGCAAGAGATGCTGCAGTGCGAGGTTGTAGAGAGCGGGCATGAGCTTGCGCGCCGTGAGATCGCCCGATGCGCCGAAGATGACGAGACAGGCGGGCTCGGGGGTGCGCGCGAGCCTGAGGCCCTCTCTAAGCGGGTTAGAGAGCGTGACGGTCATCGCTGCCGGCGCCGATCGGCGGGCGCGGGTGGCGCGGCGCGAACAAAGAGACAGCGGGCGCATCGCGAACGAGAGTCGAGACCGCGGTACGAGTGTACGGAACAGAGAGATTGCCGAGCGGGTCCGTTTCGAGAGAGCGATGCGCCCGCTGGCGACACCGCGGCAGGCCCCGCGGCCGCTGCAACGGCGGCGGACAGCGATGTGAGGCTCACTTCTTGACGGCGTGGCCGCCAAATTGATTGCGCAGCGCGGCCGCGACTTTCATGGCATATGAATCGTCTTGGCGCGAGGTGAAGCGCGCGAAGAGCGAATGCGCGAGGACGGTGGCCGGGACGTCATGCGCGATCGCCTCCTGGATCGTCCAGCGCCCTTCGCCGGAGTCCGCGACCCAGCCCTTGATGTTCGCGAGATCGGGACCCTCCTGCTCGAACGCGCGCTCGGCGAGTTCGAGGAGCCACGAGCGCACGACGCTTCCCTGCATCCACACGCTCGCGACTTGCCGCATGTCGATGGCGAATTCACTCGCGTGGATGAGCTCGAAGCCCTCGCCATAGGCCTGCATCATCCCGTACTCGATGCCGTTGTGGACCATCTTGATGAAGTGACCCGCGCCGCTCTTTCCGAAGTGCGCCCAGCCGTTCGGCGGGGCGAGGGTGTCGAGCACCGGCCTCGCACGATCGACCGCGCGTGCCTCACCGCCGACCATCATGCAGTAGCCGTTCTCGAGTCCCCACACGCCGCCGGAGACGCCGACGTCGAGGTAGTCGAATCCCAGCGCCTTGTACTTCTCGGCGCGCCGCATCGAATCGCGGAAGTACGAGTTGCCTCCGTCGACGAGCACGTCGCCCGTGCTCGCGTACCGCGCGAACTCATCGAGCGTCTGATCGGTGGCTTCGCCCGCGGGCACCATCGACCAGATGACGCGCGGCGGGCGCAGCTGCTTCGCCATCTCCTCGATCGTGTAGGCGCCGACGGCGCCCTCGGCTTTCGCCTCATCGACCGGGCCGGGGCTGCGATTTCCCGCGACGACGCGGTGCCCGCCGCGCACCAGACGCGTGACCATGTTGCCGCCCATCCGGCCCAGGCCGTACAGCCCGATCTCCATGCCGTCACCCCCGTCGTGGCCCGAGGATATTCGGTCCACGCCCTCTTCCTGCGGTAGGGTGTGACCGTGGCGACCGTAAGCGAGGCAACGACGCGCCTCGATGTGTACCGTTCGCTGGCGCGTCAGCTGCGCGCCGACAGCATCCGATGCTCGACCGCCGCCGGTTCCGGGCATCCGACCTCATCTCTGTCCGCGGCCGATCTCATGGCGGTGCTGCTCGCGGGTCACCTTCGCTACGACTTCGAGCGGCCGGAGTCGCTCGCGAACGATCACCTCATCTTCTCCAAAGGGCATGCGTCGCCGCTGGTGTACGCGATGTTCCGCGCGGCGGGCGCGATCGACGACGCGGAGCTCATGACCTTCCGGAAGTTCGGCTCGCGCCTCGAAGGCCATCCCACGCCGATCCTTCCCTGGGTCGACGTCGCGACCGGTTCGCTGGGGCAGGGTCTGCCGATCGGCGTCGGGGTCGCGCTCGCCGGCAAGCGACTGCTGCGGGCGCCCTTCCACGTGTGGGTCGTCGTCGGCGACAGTGAATCGGCCGAAGGTTCGATCTGGGAAGCCTTCGATCTCGCCGGCCACGAGGGCCTCGAGAACCTTACCGCGATCCTCGATGTGAACCGACTCGGTCAACGTGGGCCGACCGAGCTCCAGTGGGACACCGAGGCGTACGCGTCGCGCGTGAAGGCGTTCGGCGTCGATCCGATCGTGATCGACGGCCACGATCTCTCGCAGATCGACGACGCGTACAAACGCGCGCGCTCGTCTTCACGACCGACAGCGATCATCGCGAAGACCGTGAAGGGTAAGGGCGTCTCGTTCCTCGAGGACCAGCTGGGCTGGCACGGCAAGGCCCTCGACGCGGAGCAGGCGAAACAGGCGCTCGGGGAGCTCGGCGCCGAGCCGTCGCGTGCCTTCGAGGTTTCGAGCCTGCCGGCGTGGCGTCCCGCCGCGCTCCCGCCGCCCAGGGCGCCGGAGCTCCGTCGCTACACCGAGCCCACCGCGACGCGCAAGGCGTACGGCGAGGCGATCGCGGCCCTCGGTGCCGCGCGCGCGGACGTCGTGGCGCTCGATGCCGAAGTGAGCAACTCGACCCACGCCGAGGATTTCAAGAAGACCGCTCCCGATCGGTTCTTCGAGATGTACATCGCCGAGCAGAAGATGGTCGCGGTGGCGGTCGGGATGCAGGTCGTCGGCTTCGTGCCGTTCGCATCGACCTTCGCGGCATTCCTCACGCGCGCGCACGACTTCATCCGCATGGCCGCGATCTCGCGGGCGAACATCCGGCTCTCCGGTTCGCACGCCGGCGTATCCATCGGCGAGGACGGTCCGTCGCAGATGGCGCTCGAGGATCTCGCGATGATGCGCGCGGTGCACGGCAGCACGGTCCTGTATCCGTGCGACGCGAACCAGACCGCGAAGCTGGTCGCGGCGATGGCCGATCGGCGGGGGGTCTCGTACATCCGCACGACGCGCGCGAATACCCCGATCCTCTACCGCCCCGAGGACGACTTCCCGATCGGAGGCAGCCGTGTCGTGCGGGGTGGCGGTCCAGACGATCGCGTCACTGTCGTCGCGGCCGGCATCACCGTGCACGAGGGCGTGAAGGCCGCGGACGAGCTCGCGACGACCGGTGTGAAGATCCGGCTCATCGACGCGTATTCGGTGAAACCGCTCGACGCGCACGGGATCGCGAAGGCGGTGCGAGAGACCGGCGGGCGCCTCGTCATCGCGGAAGACCACTGGCCCGAGGGTGGCCTCGGCGACGCGGTCGTCTCCGCCCTGGTCGACCTCGGCGTGAAGGACATCGCGCTGCGGCACCTCGCCGTGCACGACATGCCAGGGTCGGGGAAGCCCGCGGAGCTGGTGGAGGCGGCCGGGATCGCGGGGCGCGACATCGCCGCCGCCGTGCGCGCGCTGCTCGCATGACCGCACGACGCTGGCTGCCGCTGACGGCGCTGTGCCTGGTGGCGATCGCCTCCATCTGCCTCGTCGATCTTCTCACCGGACCCGACATCGGCTTCTCGCTCTTCTATCTCATCCCGGTCGTGGTGACGGCATGGAACGCCGGTCGCGTCCCGGGTCTGATCGTCGCTGTGGCCGGTGCATTCGCGTGGCTCTTCGCCGACACGTTCAACCGCGGCATCGTGTCGCTCGGCCCGTCGATCTGGAACGGGTTCACGCGTCTGGTGATCTTCATCGCGATCGCGCTGCTCCTCGACCGCCAGCGCACCAGCTCCGCGCGACTCGCGGAGATCGACCGCCAGCGCGAGGACTTCCTCCGCGTCCTCGACCACGAGCTGCCGCGACCGATCGAAGCGATCGCCGCGCTCGCGAAGAAGCTCGACCGCAACACGCCATCGCGGTCGGACGACCACGCCACGGTCCAGGAGCTCCAACGGCGAGCGCAGGAGCTGCAGTTCCTCGCCCGCGACTTCGTTTCGCTCGGACGACTCCAGAGCGAACGACTCCTGCTCACGCGCAAGCAGTCCGATCTCAACGAGATCGTCCGCGAGGCGGTGGGGACGATCGCCGACAAGCAGCGGGTGATCATCACGCTCGGCGCCGAGGCGCCGATCGTCGATGCCGACGTCGACCGTCTGCGTCAGGCGATCGAGAGCGTCATCCGCAGCGCGCTGCAGCACTCGACCGAGTACGTGAACGTCGCGGTGCGCGTCGACGCGCAGCACGCGTGGGTCGACGTCAGCGACCGCTCCCGCGTGCCGCTCCGCACCAACGATCGCGCGCTGTTCGACGATCCCGAACGCGCCGACGACCCGCGCGCGGTCGCGGTGGCCGATCGCTTCCTCGGCCTCGAGCTCGCCCGTCTTCTCATGGAGGCGAACGGCGGCTCGCTCGACATCGAGAGCCCCTCGACGCTTGGCTCGCTCGTGCGTCTGCGGCTACCGCGCGCGACACGCACGCCGCTCATGCGCTCCGCGACGGCCTAGCGGCATACTCGCGCCGTGCTGCGCGAGCCGCTCGCGATCCCGCTGCGCGAGGCGCGCGCACCGCTCGTGCTCGCGCTCGACATCGGCACGTCGGGTCTGCGCGTGTTCCTCTTCGACTCGCGCGGGCGGCCCATCGCGCGGTCGATCGCGCACGCAGACCGACCGGTGCGCACCTCCGCCGACGGTGAGGTCAGCGTGGACGCGGACGAGCGCGTGCGCGCCGCGCTGAGCACGATCGATACGGTCGTCGCGAGCGCGGGGCGCCGCGCCGGCGAGATCGCGGCCGTAGCCACCTCGACGTTCTGGCACAGCCTCGTCGGCGTGGATGCGGGTGGACGGCCGACGACGCGCGTGCTCACCTGGGCGGACACACGCGCGCGCGGCGCCGCGGCGGCGCTGCGGCGCGAGGTCGATCCGATCGCCACCCACGCACGCACCGGCTGCGTCCTCCACGCGTCGTACCTCCCGGCGAAGCTGCGGTGGCTCCGTGAGCACGCGGCTGACGCGTACGCGCGCACGAAATGGTGGATGTCGCTCGGCGAGTACCTCTACCTGCGGATCCTTGGCGCCCAGCGCGCCGGACACGGGATGGCGTCAGCCACGGGGCTGTACGACCAGCGCCTGCGCCGTTGGGACCGTCCGCTCCTCTCGCATCTGGTCATCGGCGAGGCATCGCTCTCGCCCATCGACGATGCGCCGCTGGTGGGGATGCTGCCGGCCTTCGCGCGCCGCTGGCCCGCGCTGGCGAACGCGAAATGGGTCCCCGCGATCGGAGACGGCGCGTGCTCCAACGTCGGTGCGGGTGCCCTCGGTCGCGACACCGCATCGCTGTTCCTGGGTACGTCCGGCGCGATGCGCGTCGTCTACCCGACCGACGATCCGCCGATCGTGCCGGGCGGATGGACCTACCACCTCGATGCGTCGCGGGTCGTCGCCGGCGGCGCCCTCTCGAACGGCGGCAACGTGCTGAGTTGGCTGGCGCGCACGTTCCCCGGTGTCGACGTGCCCGCGGCCCTCCGCCGCGGTTCGGCGGATGGAACGCTCATCGCACTTCCACTTCTCGCCGGTGATCGCAGCCCGACCTGGAACGACGCCGCACGCGCCGCTGTCGCAGGCATCGGACTCGGCACCACCGCGGAGGATGTCGCGCGCGCGATGGTCGAGGGCGTCGCCTATCGCGTCGCACGTTTGTGGGAGGTGACGAGTCGCGCCATGCCCGGCATCGACCGCGTCATCGCGACCGGCGGCACGCTGCTCGCGCAGCCCTGGCTCATGCAGCTCTTCGCCGACGCGATCGACCGGCCGCTCCTCATGAGCCGCGCGGGCGAAGGATCCGCGCGCGGCGCGGCGATCGCCGCCCTCGAGCGGATCGGCGTGCTTCCGGACGTCGCGGCGGTGCGCTCGCCGCTCGGGCGCACCTTCCGACCGCGTCCGGCCGCGACCGCTCGCCTGCGTGCCGGGATGGAGCGCCAGCGCGTGCTGGAAGAGGCACTCGCCCCGCTGATGTCATGATTGGGGGCGCCGTCGCTCGGAAGGGGAGAACGCCTTGGAGATCCTGATCCCGCTCATCGTCATCGCGCTCATCGTCGTGTTCGTCATCGGTCTGTACAACCGTCTGGTCACGCTGCGACAGCGCGTGCGCGAGGCGTGGTCGGACATCGACGTCCAGCTCAAGCGGCGCTGGGATCTGATCCCGAACCTCGTCTCGACCGTGAAGGGCTACGCCGCGCACGAGAGCCAGACCTTCGACCGCGTCACGCAGGCGCGTTCGGCCGCGATGGCCGCCGCGCAGTCCGGCTCACCCGAACAGCGGGCACAGGCCGAGAACGCTCTCGGGGCGGCGCTGCTCAACTTGCGCGCGGTCGCTGAGGCGTACCCGCAGCTCCAGGCGGTACAGGAATTCAAGGACCTGTCGGAGAACCTCACCGCGACCGAGGACAAGATCGCGTTCGCTCGGCGCTTCTACAACGGCAATGTCCGTGACTACAACACCGCGCTCCAGACCGTGCCGACCAACCTCATCGCCGGCATGTTCGGCTTCACTTCCGAGCAATACTTCGAGATGGCGGACCCGACGCAGCGCGAAGTGCCGAAGGTGTCGTTCAGCTAGTCCCCGGTGGCAGCTCCGCCCGCCCGGCTCAACATCTACGACGCCGTCGCCGCGAATCGCTGGCGCACCGTGGCGCTCATCGTCGTGTTCACCGGCATCCTCACCGCACTGGGCTATGTCGTCGGCGAGGTGTTCGCGCCCGGAGGCGGCATCGCGGTGGTGCCTCTCGCACTGGGGTTCTCGGGGCTCTCCGCTACCGCGTCGTATTTCGCCGGGGACAAGCTGGTTCTGGCGCAAAGTCAGGCCCGCGAGCTGGCGCCGGGGGAGGAGCCGCAGCTCCGGAACATCGTCGAGACCCTTTCGATCGGACTTGGGATCACCCCACCGCGTATCTATCTCATCGATGACACCGCGCCGAACGCGTTCGCCACGGGCCGCGATCCGAAGCACGCCTCGATCGTCGTGACACGCGGCCTGCTCGACAAGCTGGACCGCACCGAGCTCGAGGGCGTGATCGCTCACGAGCTGTCGCACGTCGTGAACCGGGACATCCGCGTGATGCTTCTCGTGACCGTTCTCGTCGGGACGGTGGCCCTTCTGTCGGACTGGATGCTCCGATCCTTCGCGTGGGGTGGCGGCGCGCGCCGCGGACGCGATCGCAGCGGCGGCGGGATCATCCTGATCGTCGCGATCGTGCTCGCGATCCTCACGCCCATCGTCGCGGCACTCATCCAGCTCGCGGTGTCGCGACAGCGCGAATACCTCGCCGACGCATCCGGCGCGCTCCTCACGCGCTATCCGCCGGGTCTGGCGAATGCGCTGCGCAAGATCGCGGCGGACACGGAGGCGCTCGAGGTCGCGAACAAGGCGACCGCGTCGCTCTACATCGCGAATCCGCTCAAGGACGCGCCGCGTGCCCTCGATGGGCTGTTCGACACGCACCCGCCGATCGCCGAGCGCATCCGCCGCCTCGAGGCCATGTGATGGCGAGCGCACCACCGCCCTCCGATCGTCCACCCGATGACGCGCCCAAGCCCGAGACGGCGGCCAAGCCCGAGACGGCGGCTACGCCCGACACCGCGACCCAGGTCGAGAAGGCGCCGGAGCCGGCGTCCGCGGGCGGCCCCGTTCCGCCCAGCTCGGGCGACGGTGCGCTGCCCCTCGGATACGTGGGGATCATCGCCGTCCTGCTCGTTGTCGCGGCGATCGGTGGAGGTCTCGCGATCGGGACGATCGCCCGACCGAGCCCGACACCGCGTCCCACGCCGGCCCCGACCGTGGCGGTCCCGACGCGAACGCCGGTGCCGACGACCGATCCGCAGGTGTTCTTCCAACAGCTGTCCGCGGGCTGCGCCACGGATCAAGGGCTGTGGGTCGTCGCGAACGGCGGCGCCCTACTCCGCTACAACGGAAAGGACTGGACGCAGGTCGACAGCACGCTTCGGACGTTGACGAACGCATCCTGCGACTTCGGAACGATGTATGCGGTCGGTCCGGTCGGTGCGGTGCTGATCGTCGACGACCGCGCGCGCTCGATCAACTCGTTCGACGTGACCGTCGAGGACCTGAGGGCCGTTGCCGCGATGCCGCAGGGCGTGATGGTGGTCGGGACGCAGGGAATGGTCCAGCTGCTACTGGGCGGGACGTGGCAGCCATATGCCAGCGGCATCGAAGAGGACCTCAACGGCCTCGTCGTCTTCAGTGTCGATTCGGCGTGGATCGTCGGCAGCAAAGGGGTCAGCTATCGACTCGAGCCGGCGGGGTGGCGGCCGGTGAAGACCGGTGTCGACGTCACGCTCCGTGCGATCGCTGGGCCGAACGTTAAGACCGCGGTCGCCGTCGGCGATGGCGGGACGATCCTCACGCTCTCTGGCGACGCCTGGACGAAGGTCGAGTCCGGCATCGACACACCGCTGCGCGCGGTCGCCGCGGTGGGATCGACCGCGTGGGCGGTGGGAGACGCTGGCGTCGTGCTCACCGTCGACGGTGCTCTCGTCGTCCCGGGATCGGCGATCCCGGCAAAGCCGACCGCGGTGAGTCGTATCGACATCGGAACGACCTGCAGGCTCACGAGTGTGTTCGCGCTCTTGCAGGACATCTGGATCGTCGGATCGCGCGGTGGTGTCTCGGGAGTGTGGAGACTCCGCGACGGCAAGGTCGCGGAGCGCTGGGGAGAGTGCTGACCACGGCCGAGCTCGAGGAGGCAGCGGGCGCATCGCTCTCTCGAAACCCGCCCGCTCCGTCCTCCTCCAAGTCGTCTCCTTGTATCGCGGGCTCAACTCTCGTTCGCGATGCGCCCGCTGCCTCCTCCTCCATCGCCTGGTTCTCTCCTCCGCTTCTCTTCGTAGACTCCACGCATGTCCCCACCACCGCTCGAAGGGATCCGTGTTCTCGAGGTCGGTAACTACATGGCGGGTCCGTTCTGCGGCATGCAGCTCGCGGATCTCGGCGCGGACGTCGTCAAGATCGAGGATCCGCGCGGTGGGGACCTCTCGCGACGCCTCGAGCCGCTCATCGACGGCGAGAGCGGGAACTTCGTGCGCCTCAATCGTGGCAAACGCAGCGTCGCCCTCGATCTGAAGCAGGAGGCCGGCGCGGAGATCTTCCGCCGCCTCGCCGCACGCGCCGACGTGGTCGTCGAGAACCTGCGGCCGGGCACGATGCGCGACCTCGGCCTCGATCCTCAGGCGTTGCTCGACGCGAACCCGCGCCTCGTGTACGCCGCGGTCACCGGCTGGGGACTCGACGGACCCTACGCCGACCGTCCGGCGCTCGACATCATCGTCCAGGCGATGAGCGGGCTCATGAGCGTCACCGGAGAGGAGGGCGGCACACCGGTGAAGGTCGGCGTGTCGATCTCCGACCTCGTCGCGGGCCTATACGCGACCATCGGCATCCTCGCGGCGCTCAGCGTTCGCGAGCGCGATGGCCGTGGACAGCTCCTCGACATCTCGATGTACGAATCATCGGTGTCCCTGGCCGTCTGGGAAGCCGGTCAGTTCTTCACCACCGGCGAGATCCCGCGCACGGCCGGATCCGCGCACAAGCTCGTCGGTCCGTATCAAGCCGTGCGTGCCGCGGACACGCATTTCGTCGTCGGCGCGACCACCGTCCCTACGTGGCGTTCGTTCTGCGCCGCGCTCGGCCTTGGCCGTTTGGAGCTTGACCCGCGTTTCGCGGACGGGACGCTCCGTCGTCGCAACAAGGCGGAGCTCATCCCGCTCATCGAGGCGGTCACCGCGACGAAACCGGCGGCGCACTGGCTCGCGCTGCTGCGCACGGCGGGCGTGCCGTGCGGCGAGATCCAGGACTACGGCCAGGTCTTCGCCGACCCGCACCTGCGCGAGCGCGGCTTCTTCGTCGACCTACCGCACGCGACGCTGGGCAGCGTGCGCGGGCTGGGCACTCCGCTGCGGCTGCGCTCATCGCCGGCACGCCTCGACCGTGCCGGTCCCCGCCTGGGCGAGCATTCGGCCGAAGTGCTGCGGGAGATCGGTCACTCCGACGACGAAGTCCGCGCGTTCGTCGCGCGCGGGACGGTGGTGGCCGCATGAACGAGGTACTCGTCGAGCGCCGAGGCGACGTCGTGTGGCTCACATTCAACCGGCCGGAGGCGCGCAACGCGATGACCTTCGCGATGTACGAGCGCATGGCCGAGGTCGCGGCCGAGGTGGACGCCGACCGCGGCGTGCGCGCGCTCGTGCTCACCGGCGCGGGCGGAGCGTTCGTCTCAGGAACCGACATCTCGCAGTTCAGCGGATTCGCGGCGGAGCACGACGCGCTCGAGTACGAGGCGCGCATGGACGCGTGGATGAGCGCGCTTGAGCGCGTGCGCGTCCCGACGATCGCGGCGCTGCGGGGTGCCGTCGTCGGCGGCGGCGCCGCGATCGCCGCCGCCTGCGACCTGCGCGTCGCCGCGCCGTCCGCGCGCTTCGGCGTCCCGGTCGCGCGCACGCTCGGCAACTGCTTCTCGATGGCGAACCTCGTGCGACTCTCGTCGCTCATCGGCGTTGCGCGCGTGAAGGAGATCGTTTTCACCGCGCGTCTTGTCGACGCCGACGAGGCGCTACGCATCGGCCTCTACCACGAGGTCACCAAGGACGAAGACGCCCTTGTGCCTCGCGTCGATGAGCTGGCGCGGACCATTGCGTCGCATGCGCCGCTCACGCTTCAAGCGACGAAGGAGGCGCTGCGGCGCGTCCGGGACCGCATGCTGCCGGAAGAAAGCGCGGACCTCATCCTGCTCTGCTATATGAGCCGCGACTTCCGCGAGGGCGTGCAGGCGTTCATGGAGAAGCGCAAGCCGGTGTGGACGGGCGAGTGACATCCTTCCACGAGGAGCAGCGGTTCCGCCAGTGGTGGATCTGGGCGCTGCTCGCGCTCGCCGCGCTCCCGGTCTCATGATCGGCTCACAGCGTCCGAAGGAGCTGGTCGCCGCGATCGCGCGAGCGAAACGCGAGCTGGAGGGGCCTTCTGGTGAGGCCGGACCGCATTAACGCACCTCGCCCCGGAACGTGACGCGAAAGACTCAATTCCGTTGCGGCTAGTTTTGGGGTCTTGACGCAGGCGAGCGCCCGAAATTGAATGCCGGTATGAAGAACCCCACGTGGCCCAAGGCCTTCGCATTCATCGGTCTGACCGTCATGGGACTCGCGCTCTCGTACTACTCGACCTCGATCTCGACTGCCGGCATCGCCGGCGTGCATCTCGGGACCGACCCGAACGGGGACGTGTTCACCGTAGGGACCGCGTTCGTCCTGGTCGGCATCGCCATGGCGGCGATATTCGGCTACCTCGCGCTGACGCAGATCCGCGCGATGGGGCGCAAGGCCTAGCGCGTCAAGCCTCGCGTTGCCAGACCGCGAGGTCATGCGCGAACGTGACGCGCCAGGGGTCGAGCTCCTGCAGAGGAGCGACCCACGGCGCATATTCCGGATGCGGTGCACCTGAGCGATCGAGACGCCATGCGTACAGTTCGCGTGCGTACGTCGCCGCATCCTGGAACGCCTGTCCGGCGATGACGATCCGACCTTCCTTCGTGTCGACGACGAACGACTGGTGACCCGGCACGTGCCCCGGCGTCGGGATGATGCGCACGCCGGGCACGATCTCGGCCTCGCCCTCGAGTAGCTCGAAGGTGGCGCCGTCGAACTCGGCGACCGGCCCGGGGAGCGTGTAGTTCGGGGTCGCGACCGCCTCGCGCTCGACCTTCTGCGCGAGGATCGGCACGCGCGGGAAGCGGAAGTTGTTGCCGGAGTGGTCGAAGTGCAGATGGCAGTTCGCGACCGCGCGGACGTCGCCGACCGAGACTCCGGCGCGTTGCAGCACACCGTCGAGCGTCGTGCGCACCGGCTTGTACATGGTCTCGACCTCGGGCAGCCCGACGCCGATGCCGGTGTCGAGCAGGATCGGTCCGCTCGGGTGCCGCACCAGGAACGCGGACACCACGATCGCCGCGCCGGCGAACGGCAGGTGCCCCGGCGCGATGAAGTGGCCCATGTGCAGGCGGATCACGTCGCTCGCGCGCAGCATCGTCAGCCCGTGCGCAGCCGCGGGTCGAGAGCATCGCGCAGCGAGTCGCCGAACAGGTTGAACCCGAAGACGGCCATGCTGATGGCGACCCCGGGCGCGATCGCGAGCCACGGCGCCTGCTCGAGGAACTGCATGCCCGCACCGCGGAGCATCAGCCCCCACGACGGCGTCGGCTCGAACACGCCGAGGCCCAGGAACGACAGCGATGCTTCCAGGAGGATCGCCTGACCCAGGAACGCGGTGAGCATGATGAGGTACGGCGCGAAGACGTTGGGGGCGACGTGCCGGAACATGATGCGGATCGCGCCGGCGCCGACCGAGCGCGTCGCCTCGATGTACGGCATCTGCACGATGCTGAGCGCGCTCGAACGCACGACGCGCGCGACGCGCGGGACGATCGGCACGGTGATCGCGGCGATGACGTTGACGATCTTGTCTTCGCCGGCACCGAGCGCGGCGACGACGGCGATGGCGATGACGATGAGGGGAAAGGACAACAGCACGTCCATGAGGCGCTGGATGATCTGGTCGGTGCGCCCACCGAGATAGGCGCCGGCGACGCCGAGCACCAGGCCGAGGGTGCACCCGACGAGCGACGCGCTGAATCCCACCAGCAGCGCGGTGCGCGAGCCGAAGATCACCCGCGAGAACACATCGCGGCCGAAGTTGTCCGCGCCGAGCAGATGCGCGGACGACGGCGGCTTGAGCAGATCGGGGAAGTTGATCGCCGTCGGGTCGTACGGTGCGATGACGTCAGCGAACGTCGCCGCGAGGAGCATGACGATGATGAGAATGGCCCCGGCGGTGCCGAGCGGGCGCCGCTTGACGAACTCGGCCCAGAAGCGGATGAAGCGCCGCCGTCCGGTGGACTCGAGGTAGCGGCGCTTCGCGATGTCCTCCGCGGACGCGCCGAACTCCCCGACCGCACGCGGCTCGGTCTCGACCATCACGAGTACCGGATCCGCGGGTCGAGCACCACGTAGACCATGTCGACCACGAAGTTCACGAGGACGAACACCGCGGCAAGCAAAAGGACGAGTGCCTGGATCAGGGGGTAATCGCGATGCGCCACCGCATCGACAAGAAGCTTGCCGATCCCGTTCAGATTGAAGACCTGCTCGGTCACGACGAGACCGCCGATGAGGAATGCGAACTCGAGGCTGATCACCGTCACGACCGGTAGCAGGGCGTTCCGTAGCGCATGCCGCACGACGACGATCGTCTCGCGAAGTCCCTTCGCCCGCGCGGTGCGGACGTAGTCCTCGCGCAGCACCTCGAGCACCGTCGAGCGCGTCATGCGCATCGACACCGCTGAGTACCGGTAGCCGACGGCGACCGCCGGCAGGATGAGACCAGCGAGGTTCGCCACCGGATCGTCGAACAACGGAGTGAAGACCACCGGGGGTGCCCAGCCCCACAGCGTGAGGGTGATCAGCACCATCATGATGCCGATCCAGAAGCTCGGCATCGCGAGCCCGCCGATGCTGAAGACACGGATCGCGTAGTCGATCCAGCTGTCCTGCTTGACGGCCGCGACCACGCCGAGCGGCAGTGCGAGCGCGACCGCGAAGAGCGTCGCAAGCACCGCGAGCTCGATCGACAGCGGCACGCGGACCTGCACTTCCTCGACGACGGAGTGTCCGGTCCACAGCGATTGCCCCAGATCGAAGCGCGAGATGGACGTCATCCAGTCGACGAACTGCTCCCACATCGGCTTGTCGAGGCCGAGGATGTGGCGCTCCTGGTCGATGATCTCCTGGGGCACGCTCGATCCGGCGTAGCGCAGAGCCACGATGTCGCCGGGGACGGCACGCATGATCACGAATGTGAGGATCGCGACCCCGATGAGCGTCGGGATCATCAGCAGGAGCCGCCCGACGATGTAGCGCCGCATCGCGCTAGTGTCGGGCGGCTCCCGCCAGTTCGCTAATTCGCTATTTCTTCGCCAGCCAGACGGTGGTCAGATCCTGGTTCGTGTAGTGGTTCGAGCCGATCTTCCAACCGTGCACGACGCTCAGGTAGGGAATGATCCGGTACCACCAGAGCACCGGGTACTGGTAAGCCATCTCGTCCATCGCGTAGCGCTGGATGTCGCCGACGAGCGTCATGCGCTTGGCCGGATCGGTCTCGCGGCTCTGCGCGTCGATCATCCCGTCGAGCTTGGTGTCGTCGTAGTACGCGAAGTTGAGCCCCTTGCCGGCCTTGCTCGCCGACCAGAACTTGGCGAGCTGCAGGTCCGGTTCGTCGAGGAAGTCGCAGTTGAAGTCGAGCGCGACCTCGAACGTGCCGGCGCGGAGATCCGCCTGGTATGCGGACGTCTCCTTGACGTCGTGCGTCGCCGTGATGCCGACCTGCTTCCACTGATCGATCAGATAGACCGCGACCGGCTCGTACGGCGTCGTGATGTTGCGGTTGAGGAACTTGAACGAGAGGCTCGGCACGCCGGCATCCGCAAGCAGCTTCTTCGCGGCGGCCTTGTTCGCGGCGGCGTCCTTGCCGAAGCCGGCGATCTTCACCAGGTCGGCGTCGCTCATCGCGAAGGGACCCTTCGGGCGCATGAGCCCGCCGACGTCCTTCACGATCGTCGTCTTCGAGAGGGCTTCGCCGCCGCCCCAGCGGTCGACGGCGAGCGAGAGCGCGCGGCGCACGCGCGGGTCATCGAATGGCTTCTTGGTCGTGTTCGGCACGATGTAGTTCACGCAGATCCATGGCGCTTCCTGGATCGCGAGGTCGTTGGGGAGCGAGCGCGACAGGTCGTCGCGCTGCGATGGCGTGAAGCCGCGGAACTCGATCATCGCCTGCTTGCTGCGGATTGCGGTCACGCCCGCGTTGGCGTCGGTGATGATCAGCGCCTTGTAGGCGTCGAGATATGGGAGCTTGGTGCCGTCCTTGTCCTTCCCGAAGTAGTCGGGGTTCTTCTTGCCCCGCCAGTCCTGGCCTTTGGTGTTGCCGTCGTAGAGGAAGGGCCCGGTTCCCATGATGTTCTTCTCGTAGAAGTGGATGTCGCTCTTGAGCTTCGCGGCGCTGTAGATGAAGTTCCACGGCGAGGCGAGGTTCGTGAGGAACGACGCCGAAGGGTACTTCAGTTTGAACTCGATCGTGTTCTTGTCGGTCGCGTTCACGGCGGACACGACCGCGTACGCGCCCGCGCGCGGCGACAGCACGCCGGTCGGCGGGAAGATGATCTTGTCGTACGTCACCTTGACGTCGTCGGACGTCATCACGGTGCCATCGTGGAACTTCACGTCTTGGCGCAGCTTCACCGTTACCGTCATCTTGTCGGCGGAGACGGTCGGCATCTCGGCCGCGACGTCCGGGATCACCTTGGTGAGGTCGTTCGGGTCGAACTTGTAGAGCAGGCTGTAGTGCGGCGCGATCGGATGCAGGAGCGCGAAGGTGGTCTCGCGATGTCCGTCGAACGACGGCGGTTCCGCGTTCACGATGAACGTGAGCGTGCCACCGGAAACGGGCTTTTCGCCTCCCGCCACCGACGCCGTGGGCGACGGCGTGGGCTTCGCCCCCTGCGAGCAGGCGGCGAGCATGATCGCGAGAACGAGTACAGGCGCGATTCGCGAACGAAGCACAGCTTCCACCCCCTTGGGTCGCAAACTCTAGACCATGACCCGGCGCTTCCCGATGACCTCCTCGTACACGCCGACGAGCTGCGCGGTGACATGCGACCAGTCGAACTCGGGCGCGCGGCGCGCGCCGGCCTCGCCCAGTCGTACGCGCAAGGCGGGCTCGCAGATGAGCCGCTCGAGCGCGGCGGCGATGCCGTCGGGGTCTCGCGGCTCGACGAGGAGGCCCGAAACATTTCGCTGTACGACACGCTTGTAGCCGTGGATGTCGCTCGCGACCACCGGCAGGCCCGCGGCCATGGCCTCGAGGAGCACGATGCCGAAGGACTCCTGACCGGTAGACGGTGCGCAGAAGATGTCGGCGGTCTTGTAGAAGCGCGCCTTGTCGATGTCGTCGACGCGGCCCGCGAAGAGCACGTCCTGCAGGCGGTTGTCGTGGACGAAGCGCCGCAGCTTTCCGAGCTGTGGGCCCCAGTTGCAGATGATGAGACGCGTATCGGGGTACTTCGGTTTGAGCCTCGCGTACGCCTGGAGCAGGTACATCGCGCCCTTGCGCGGCTCCAGCCGCCCGACGAAGAGGATGTTCGTCTTCCCATCCTTGAACTCCGGGAAGGGCCGCGCGCTCGTGTAGAACTCGACGTCGACGCCGTTGGGGATGATCTTGTAGTCGCCCGGGAAGTACGCCGAGATGAAGTGACGTGCGGCGCTCGACACACAGATCTTCGCGTCGAGCTTGTTCATGTAGCGATCGAGCGCGATGCGGCCGGCCCAGTAGGAAACCGAGAACCCACCGAACGCGTGGAACGTCGCGACGTGCGGGCACTTGGCGGAGTCGAGGATCTGGAAGGAGAGGAACGGGACGAACGGCTCGTGGTGATGAATGACGTCGAACTTCTCGCGCTCGAGCATCCGCGAGACGAGCCACTCCAGGCGCAGCGACAGCGTCACGCGACCGATGCTCCCGTTGAACGGCACGGCGATGGCCTGACCGACCTGGATCACGTCGCGGGCGGGTGGGTCGTCGCCCCACGGCGCGGTGATGATCCGCACCTCATGCCCCACGTCGCGCAGCCGTTCGTACGTCTCTCGGATATGCGCGTTCGCGCCACCCGGACGCGGGTACGCATACGGCGAGACGATGCCTATCTTCAACGGCGGAGCCGCTCCTCCCTCATCGTTTCTCTTTCCTGATGCGTCGTCTCGCGCGCTTCACGGGATCGCGGACCATCGAGCGCCACTGCTGGGTCGCGACCCCCTCAAGATGCTCGCTGAGCGTCCAGTGTCGTCCGTCCGGTCGAGTGGTGCGATCCGCGATCGCGCGGCGGAGCGCGGCTCCGTCGGCGCCGTCGAAATCGGTCCACGTCGTGCCGACCAGCTTGGAGTGATGCGCGTCGCTCGAACCGGTCTCCGCGACGTGCAGCACCGTCGCGTTGAGCCAGCTCGCGCGCGCGCCGCGCACTCGGCCGGCGTAGGACGGATTGCGCGTCTCGATGGCGTCGACGTGGACGAGCGGATCGGCGCTGGCCGCCAGCGTCCGCAGCGCGCCCTCGCCCACCGAGAACGTGAGAAAGGAGAGCGGATGCGGCACGATCGCGATGCCGCCGGCCCGGTGGATACCCGACACGGTGGCGGCGAGCGCGGCGAACATCGGGATCTCCTCTTCGATCCAGAGCGCCAGCAGGTGACCCGAGCGCGTCGTCACCTCGACGCCCGGGACGATCTCCACCGGGCTCGAGCGGCGAGCGGCGATGTCGCGCAGCAGGAACGCGCCGCGGATGTCGTCGTGATCGGTGAGCGCGATGACGTCTAGGCCCACGCGTTCCGCGGCGTCGAGGATCGCCTCGGGCGATGCCAGTCCGTCGCCCAGGTCCGAATGGAGCTGGAGGTCAGCGCGGCCCATGCCAGAAGTCCTCGAAGACGGTCCATTGCTCCGGCGCCTTGCGGACATAGCGCTCGAGCACTCGCGCGAAGCGCTGCACGCCCTCGCGCACGTCGGCGTCGCGGTCGCCGGTGTTGGGGATCTCGAGCGGCGGCTCGAACGAGGCGGTGAGCACGCCGTCGCTGCGTCCGGCGAACGACGGTACGAGCGGCGCGCCAGTTCGCAGCGAGAGCACGACCGCGGCGGACGGCAGAAGCGCTTCGCGCCCGAAGAACTCGACCGTCTCGCCAACGCCGGTCACCGCGCGGTCGGCGAGGATGCCGAGCACCTTGCCCTCACGCAGGAAGCGGAAGATGCCCAGAGCGGAATCGGTGCGGATGAGCTGTAATCCTGCGCCACCCCGTGCGCGATTCACGGACCGCTGGAACTCAGAGGTCGCGATCTCGACCGGTAGTGCCACTGGATAACCATGCGCGAGCAGCATCTGGCCCACGAATGACACCGGCCCCAGGTGCGCGCTCGCGAGTACCACCCCCTTTCCCTGCTCGTACGCGTGCGCCACGTGCTCCCAGCCATCGGCCCGCACCTCGGCGAGGAGCCTCTTCGGATCCAGCCGCGGGATGGAAAAGATCTCGACGTAGTTGCGCGTCTGCTCGACGAAGACCCGTCGGACGGCGCCGCTGGTGTTCCGCTCGGGTGCGATGACGGCGAGGTTCGCGTGCACGGCGCGTCGCGCGCCCGGCGCCGCGAGAAACGCGAGCGTCCCAACGACCTCCGCGAACGGGCCGATGAGCGCCCGTGGGATGAGCGGTAGGGCGCGCTCCGCCGCGCGGGCGAGCGCTCCCGTCAGCACCGCTACCTCGCGGCGTCCAGCGGCGCCGGCCACATCGGACGGAAGATGTACCACTGGTCGGGCTCGGGTCGCATGAGACCCTCGAGCGCGTGCACGATCGCCTGCGTCGCGCGCTCGAGATCGGCGGCCGCCTGCTTGGTCCGCTCGACGAAGATCGGGGGCAACGCCACTCCCTTGAAGGAGTTGTCGCGGTCTCGCGTGACGGCCGCGACGATGATGGGCGCGCCCGAGACGCGGGCGAGGGCCGCGGCGATCGTCGGGAAGGCGGTGCGGACGCCGAAGAACGTCGCATCGACGTTGGCGAGCTCGTGCGCGCGGGGGCCGAGATCCATCATGAAACCGACCATCTCGTTGCGGCGAAGCGCCGCGAGCACCCGGCGCGTCGCGCCCTCGGGCGGAAGGATCACGACGTTCTTGTGCTCGCGGTTCGTCACGAGGAAATCCATGAGGCGCGTGTTCTCGAGCTCGTCGGCGACCACGGTGAGCGGGATCTCCTGCGCGATGCGCGCGCCGCCAAGCTCGAAGTTCCCGAAGTGAGCGGACACGAAGATGATCCCGCGGCCCTTATCCCGCGCGCCCTGGAGATACGTGAAGGAGACCGGGTCGATCTTCACCAGATCGCGCAGCTCGGCGCGGCCCATGGACGGGAATCGCATGATCTCAATGAGGTACTTGCCGAAGTTGCGAAACGCGCGGCGCGCGACACGCGCGACTTCCGGGTCATTCGCTGGTCGTCCGAGCACGACCGCGAAATTGGTCTTGGTGATCTCGCGCCTGCGCCGCCAGACGAGGTACGCGAATTCGCCGCCGGCGACGGCTCCGACATAGACGAGCCTGGCCGGGAGGCGCTGGACCAGCACGGCCGCGATGCGCCACGACCAGTAGAGCGCATCGAAGGGTAGGCGCAGCCGCACTAGGCCTTTCCCGTGAGTGTCGTCTGGTCGCTGCCCTTGATGTAGGCCTCCACGCCCTCGCGGGCTTTGTCGTCGTGGATCTGCCGCGGTGGCGACTTCATGAAATACGCCGACGGCGCCACGATCGTGCCGCCCAGGCCGCGGTCGAGCGCGAGCTTGCAGCAGCGGATCGCGTCGATGACGACGCCGGCGCTGTTGGGCGAGTCCCATACCTCGAGCTTCACCTCGACATTGAGCGGCACGTCGCCGAACGTAGTGCCTTCCATGCGGATGTAGCACCACTTCCGGTCGAGCAGCCACGGCACGTAGTCGGACGGACCGACGTGGACATCATCCGGATCCAGAGGGTAGTCGAGCATGCTCGTGACCGCGTTGGTCTTGCTGATCTTCTTCGACTCGAGGCGTTCGCGCTCGAGCATGTTCAGGAAGTCCGTGTTGCCGCCGAAGTTCAGCTGGTACGTGCGATCGAGGCGCACGCCGCGGTCCATGAAGAGCCGCGTGAGCACGCGATGCGTGATGGTCGCGCCGACCTGGGACTTGATGTCGTCGCCGATGATCGGTAGGCCCTTCGCGGCGAAGCGCTTCTGCCAGTACGGCTCGCGGGCGATGAACACGGGGATGCAGTTGATGAAGGCGCAGCCTGCCTCGAGGACCTGCTCGACGTACCACTTCGTCGCTTCCTCGCTGCCGACGGGCAGGTAGGACACGACGACGTCGGTCTTGGTGTCGCGCAGGATCTTCACGATGTCCGCTGTCTCGCCGGGCGCTTTGGTGACGACCTTCGAGAGGTACTTGCCGATGCCGTCGTGCGTCATGCCGCGGCTCACCTTCACGCCGGTCTTGGGCACATCCGCGAAGCGGTAGGTGTTGTTCGGCTTCGCGTAGATCGCATCGGCGACGTCCCTGCCGACCTTGTTCTTGTCGACGTCGAAGGCCGCGACGAACTCCACGTCGCGGATGTGATAGCCGCCGAGATCGACGTGCATGATGCCGGGGATCGGATCACCGGCCTTCGCGTTCCGGTAGTAGTGCACGCCCTGCACGAGCGAGCTCGCGCAGTTGCCGACGCCGATGAGCGCCACCCGGATCTTGCGGCCCCGGCCGGCCGTGATTCGTTTCTTCGCGGGCATGTTCTTTACTTCAACCTTTCTTTTTGTTGAGCGCGCTGGCCATGTGGGCGATCCGCTGGATGACGGTGACGGTCGCGAGGAACGCGGCGACCGCGACGGCCGCAGTGAAGAGCTGAACGCTGCCGGTCATGGCCCAGGCAGCCACGCCGATGAGATAGATGGCGATACGCGCTTCGCGTGGCGCGAGACCCATGCTCGCCGTTTCGCCGAGTGACTCCGCCTTCGCGCGGATATAGCTAACGAGGAACGAGCCGACGAGCAGCATCACACCGCTCCAGAACAGAACGTACGCCGTCGCGCCCGTTGGGAGAGGAGAGCGGGGGTCGAATATCGAGGCGCCGAGGTAGACCGCCGCGATCGCGAGGGCGGCGTCGGAGAGGCGGTCGAGCGTCGAGTCGAGGAACGAGCCGAACCGCGTGCCGCCGCCCGCCGCACGCGCGAGCTGGCCGTCCAGCGTGTCGCAGAGCGTTCCGAGCAGCAGCAGCACCAACGCCGCGGTCGGCTGCGCGGTCGCGAGGAGCGCCGCACCCGCGACGGTGAGGACGAGGCCGAGCACCGTCACGGTGTTCGCGCTGATGCCCAGCGCGTGAAGGCCGCGCGCCAACGGGCCGAGGCCGCCGCGAAGGGAGCTGGCGAGCCGGCTCGGAACGATGCTCACGAGGGCGACCGATTCACGAGCGCGCGGAAGCTTCGCTCCTGGAGCTCGGCGTAGCGCTCTCGATCGAACGAGCAGCGCACCTCGCGGCCGACCCGCTCGGTGCGGACGATGCCGGCGTGCGTCAGCCGGCGGAGATGCCATGACATCAGCGGCGCGCTGATCCGCAGGCGGCGCACGAGCTCCGAGACCGGGAACTCACCCTCGGTCGCGAGGATCTGCACGACCCGAAGGCGCGTGACGTCACCGAGCGCGCGGTGGAACGCCTTCAGCTCGCGGAGGTACGACTGACTGAGCATCGCTCCCCTTCACGGACGCTATGATGACCGCCCCGCTTATCTTAAAGAAACGTTGAAGTTTCGGCTACGGGGCCTGTTCCGCCCGGGTGGAAGCCTCGGGAGCGAGGAAGGCCTGGGCGAAGACGGCGCCGAGGGGCCAGCCCGCGAGGCGCATCGCGACAAGGAACCAGGACAACGCGATCGTTCCCCGCAGGAGGCCCGCGACCGGGTCGAAACGTGGGTCGTTCAAGCGGCCGACGCCGGCGACGGTGCCCGCCACGAGCGTCACGATGATCGGCAGCGTCATGTACGCACCGAGGCCCGCGACCTGCCGGTAGCCGACACCGACGCGCGACGCGTACGCGCCGCCGGCGAGCGGGCCGGCGAGGATAAGGGGCAACGACACCACTGCGGTCACCAGGTCCGCGCCACCGAGGATCTGCGCGATGAATGGACCGGGCCACACGAGGCCGGCGATGGTGCCGACGACGAAGGCGAAGCCCGCGGCGCGCACAAGACGCTCCGGCGGCCGCCACGGCAGAGGCGGCCGGAAGCCGCGGACGATGAGGCCGACAGCGATGCCGAGAACGAATCCGACCGCGAGCAAGCCGAGCGCCAGCGGTGTGAAGAGGAACGCGTCGCGGGAGCCGTCGTCGGGAGTGCGCCCGGCGAAGGCCACGCCGAGGAAGCGATTGAGTACGAGCGAAATGTGCACCGCGAGACCGAGCAGCGCGAGGCGGATGAGTTCGCGCCGTGCCCCGATGCCGAGAGCGGCGACGATGACCGCGGCCGCGACGCCGATCACCAACGACTCGCCGCTTGGATCGAAGCGCACGTTGAGAACGCGCAGCAGGCGGCCGACGACCGAGACGGCGACATTCGCCAGGGCACCGGTGCCGATCGCGTAGAGCAGTGTCACTTGCGGGCGGTGCTGAAGATCTGCGCGAGCTCCTTGATCGTCTTCTCGGAGCGCCCTTGACGGAACGCGTCGGCGACGCATGTTTCCAGGTGCTGCTCGAGCACGAGGGCATCGACGCGCTCGAGCGCCTTCTCGATGGCCATGGTCTGCTTCAGGACATCGACGCAGTATTTGTCCTCTTCGACCATGCGCTCCACCGCTTTGAGATGACCCGAGATCGAGCGCAGCCGAGCGATGACGTCCTTACGGCTCTCTTCGTTCATCGCCGCATCCTACTGCGCCGCTGAGGCGCAGCTGCGCACTGCGAGCGAAGCGAGCACGGTGCGCAGACAGTGCGGCGGTGCAAGCCGGTGTCAGAATCGGCTGATGCCGTCCGCTCAACCGCTCGCAGCGCGCATGCGGCCGCGCGACCTCGCCGAATTCGTCGGGCAACCGCACCTCGTCGGTGAGGGCCGCGTCCTTCGCAAGGCGATCGACGCGGGACAGCTGCCTTCGATGATCCTGTGGGGCCCGCCGGGCACCGGCAAGACAACGCTCGCGGCGATCGCCGCGAAGAAAGCGAACGCGCGGTTCGTCGCGATCTCCGCGGTGTCGAGCGGCGTCGCCGAGCTGCGCAAGCTCATCGACGAGTCGCGCAAGCTCCATCAGCTCACCGGCCAGCGCAGCGTCCTCTTCATCGACGAGATCCATCGCTTCAACAAGGCGCAACAGGACGTCGTGCTGCCCTACGTCGAGAACGGCGACGTGATCCTGCTGGGCGCAACGACCGAGAACCCATCCTTCGAGGTGAACTCCGCGCTGCTGTCGCGGTCGCGCGTGTACACGCTGCAGCCACTCTCCGAAGACGAGGTGCGCACGATCGTGCGACGGGCCATGGCCGATCAGCGCGGCCTCGCCGGCGGCGTGTCGCTGGCGGACGACGCCGAGAACGCCCTCGTCGCGGTGTCGAATGGCGACGCGCGCGTCGCGCTGAACGCGCTCGAGCTCGCGTCGGACGCGACCGCGCCCGGTCCCGACGGACGGCGGACCATCGGCCTCACCGAGATCCGCGAAGCGCTTCAGCGCCGGAGCCTCCTTTACGACCGCGCCGGCGATCAGCATTACGACACGATCAGCGCGTTCATCAAGAGCGTGCGCGGCTCCGATCCCGACGCCGCTCTCTATTGGCTGATGCGCATGATCGACGCCGGCGAAGATCCGATGTTCATCGCTCGCCGCATCGTCATCCTCGCGGGTGAGGACATCGGCCTCGCTGATCCACAGGCCCTCGTCATCGCGTCGGCCGCGCAGCAGGCGACGCACCTCATCGGTTTTCCCGAGGGGTACTTCCCGCTCGCTGAAGCGACGGTGTATCTCGCGCTCGCGCCGAAGTCCGATTCGCTGAAGCGCGGACTCGGCGAGCTTCAGAAGGACCTGGCCGAGACCCGCGCCGATCCCGTGCCCCTGCATCTACGTAACGCACCGACGCCGCTCATGGCGAGGCTCGGGTACGGCAAGGATTACAAGTACGCGCACGACTACGAGGATCACGTCGCACCGGACACGAGCTATCTGCCGGAGTCGCTCCAGGACCGCCGCTACTACGTCCCGACGGAGCTCGGGGCCGAGGCCAAGCTCAAGATGCGGCTCGAGGACCTCCGCCGGCGAACCGTGCGAGGAATAGACCAAGCTCCCAGAGGAGATACATCGGGATCGCGACCAGCGTCTGGTTGAAGGGGTCGGGGGTCGGAGTGATGATCGCGCCGATCACGAACGCCAGCAGGAAGACGTAGCGACGCTGCTTCACCAGCCACGAGCGCTTCACGACGTGGATCGCGACCAGGCCATAAATGATCACCGGCACCTCGAAGACGAGGCCGACGCCGAGGATGAATGTCGTAACGAATGAGATGTACTCCGACGCGCGCAGCTGGTTGTCGATCACGTCGCTGCCGAAGTTGATGAGGAACTTGATGGCGTTCGGCAGCAGGATGAAGTAGCAGAAGGCCATGCCCGTAACGAAGAGGAGCAGCACGAACGGCCCGAGCCGGAGTGCGAAGCGCCGCTCGTGCGGGTGCAGAGCCGGGTCGATGTACATGTAGATCTCGTACAGGATGACCGGCATCGCGAGCGCGATACCGCTGAACAGCGAGACGCGCATGAACGTGGTGAAGTTCTCGGTCGGGCTAAGGGCGAGCAGGTGGCTCACCCCGGCTGGGAGCATCAGGATCCGGATGATGTCGACCGAGAAGACGAACGCTATGACCGTCGTGATAACGACCGTGATCGACGCCACCATCAACCGGTTGCGCAGCTCGCCGAGGTGCTGGACGAGCGAGAGTTCCTTGTCGCGTTCGGACATCGCTGGTCACGCTAGCGTAGGTACACTTCACCTGTTCGCCCCCGTAGCTCAGTGGATAGAGCGGCGGCCTCCGAAGCCGTAGACAGGCGTTCGATCCGCCTCGGGGGTACAGAAAAGCCACGGCATGGCTCATGCACCTTGTGTCCCCGACACATCCGTGGAGGTGATCGCATGGGTCTCATCGCATTCCTGCTGATCGGGCTGGTCGCGGGCTTCATCGCTCGCGCGCTGGTACCCGGTCCGGACCCGATGGGCTGGCTCGGGACGATGGTCCTGGGGATCGTCGGGTCTCTCGTCGGCGGTTCGCTGGCGGCGCTGCTGTTCGGCGGCACGCTCGAGATCTCGGCTGCCGGCCTCGTCGGCTCCATCATCGGCTCGATCATCGTGCTGTTGATCTGGCGAGCGATCGGCGGTCGCGCCGCGACCACGGCCTAGCGCCTAGTGGTCCGACTGCGGCTCCGTCGCGGGCCGCAGTCGGGTCACGGGCACCCAGTACTGGCCAAAGCGATTCTTGACGAGCCACTCCTCGCCGGTCGGCGAACCGTGCATGAGCTCACCCGTTTGCCAACCGTCTTCCACCGGGCTTCGGTATAGGACGCGCGCACCCTTGCGCAGCTCGAGTGTCGATGCCATCAGCGCTTCGGAACGATATAGGCTTCGCGCCCGCCATACGGCGTACGTATTCACCGAACATCGGCTCGACGAACTCATAGCGCCCGCGGCCGAGCCGCGTGACGAGTCCACGAGCCGCGAGGGATTCGAGCGCGCGTAACACCTCAGGCCGCGGTACCGCCGGCGTCGTTTCAGATGCGAACAGGACGGCCCCCTGCGCGACGCGCGTCGCTACGAGCTGGAGATACTTCTGCTTCCCGAGCTCCGACCAGTGGAGCGCGAACGGCCGCTCGAGCTCGCGCATCGCCTGCTCGTACGCGATCGCGAGAAGGTCCGCCGTGACGACGCGCTGCGCGGCGTCGCGCATGAGGTAGTACAGCGCGGCGCAGACCTGCATCGTGTCCTGCGGATGTCCGCCGGTCGCGTCGAGCAGACGGTCGACGCTCGTGTCGTCGATCGCGATCTTCTTCTCGGCGAACTTCTCGCGAAGGTAGGTGAGCCAGTCGTCGGGAGCGATGCCGAAGCGGTGGCCGCCGGCTTCGGCGAGATCGATCGGGACGGCGAACCGGTAGAAGGCGCGGCCCTTCTCACTGAAGAGCTGCTCGAGGATGCCTTCCTCCGAACCGAGGAACGCGTACGCGACCCCCTTCTGCGCCTGGAAGCGCGTCCGCATGACGTCGAAGACGCGCGGTCCGATGCGGCCGGCTGCCTGGAACTCGTCGAACGCGACGACGACGCGTTTGCCGGTACGCGTTGCGAGCGTCCGCGGGAGATCGAGCGCGCCCTCGAAGAAGCGCTGCGCGTTGGTCTCGCGTGCGAGCTGGAGCGCGAGCTCGATGTGCTCGTACTTCACCTTCACCGAAGGGCGCATCCCCGCGGCGATGGCCTTCGCCTGCTCGAAGCTGCGCTCGACCCCCGAGACGTTTTCGAGGACCGCGTCGATGAGCCGCTCGCCCAGACCGCGGACGTCCGTTGCGCCGAGACAATCGACGTAACCGGTGAGCGCGCCGCGCCGTCGCAGGCGGCGCAGGACCTCGAGGATGATCGACGTCTTTCCGATGCGCCGCGGCCCGGCGACGAGGACGTGATTGCCATCGCCCAGGCGCTCGGCCAGACGGCGCATGTACGTCTCGCGGCCTACGAGGTCGGAGGCAGGCACGGGCCCACCGACGGGAAAGTGAGGCGGGGGAGCGCTCACGCGCCCGAACGGTCCGGGCATCGCCGTGAATATACATGGAATGTATCAATAGGAATCACGCGATGCATCCACGCGGCTGTGGGAGCATCGAGCGGTGGGAACCTTCCTCGCGCTCTTCCGCAAGCCGGACCCCGAGCAGCGACAGCGACTCGGGCGCGCGGTCGCTGACCTCGATCGCGAGCTCGCGGCGAACCTCGAGCTGACGTCCATGTTCGATCAGACGAAGCAGGCCGTCGTGCTCGAGAACGGCGAGTTCATGCGACACCGGGCGACGGTCGAGACCGGGCTTGCCGTGGCCTACGGCCCCCTTGCCGATCTGTACTCCCGGATCCCGGACACCGAATCGGCAATGGAGCGCCGCGGACCGGCCAACTCGATCCGCGACGACGACCGCCGGCTCATCGAAAACTGGGAGGGTGATGCCCGCGCGGCCCAGCGCGGGCTGCGTGAAGCGTTCGCTAGACCCCCGCTTTCGCCTTTCTCGAACCTGCTGAAGCGCCTGCGGGGAGTGCTGCCGAGCAGGCGGTAAGCAGCCGCCCTGCTAATGGCACGATGCGTGCATTCGTTAGATCCCGCGGATGGCAGCCATCGGCCGGCCGACTTTGGGGCGCTCCTACCGCTCGTATCGCTTCCCTCAGCGAAAGGGCGGGCGTCTCTCTCGTCGCCCGGGATCCGGACAACGGCTCGGCCCCCTGGCCGGCGGCATCAGCGCGTTCTTCCTGGCGATGCTCGCGATGGGCGGTGTCGCCGCGGCGGCGGTGTTCGGGTATTTCGCCGCCGACCTGCCGGCAGCGCATAACCTCGCGACCGTCCCGATCCCCCTGACGACAAAGGTCTACGACCGGTCCGGAGAGCACCTCCTCTATACCCTCGAGGACGAGCGCCGCGAGCTCATCGGCCTCGATGCCGTCCCGCAGAAGATGCAGGACGCGACGATCGCCATCGAGGACAAGTCCTTCTGGACGAACCCCGGCGTCGATTTCGGCGGCATCGTCCGAGCCATGAACGCGAACGCCGCGAGCGGCACGATCTCGCAGGGCGGCTCGACCATCACGCAGCAGCTCATCAAGACGCGCCTCTTGGGCGACGAGCCGACGTTCACACGCAAGATCAAAGAAGCGATCCTCGCCATCGAGGCGACGCGCACGTTCAGCAAGAAGCAGATCCTCGAGATGTACCTGAACCAGATCTACTACGGGAATCAGGCGTACGGCATCGAGGCTGCGGCGAAGACGTACTTCGATCAGCCCGACCTCACGAAGCTGACGCTCGGGCAGATGGCGATGCTCGCGGGTCTCGCGCAGCGTCCGTCGGACTACGACCCGGTCCAGAATCCCAGCGCGGCGAAGGCGCGCCGGGCACAGGTGCTCGACGCGATGGTCGATAACAACTACATCACTGAGAGTGAGGCCGAGGCGGCGAAGTCCGAGGCTATCGTCGTGAAGGCCGCGACCACGTCGCTCTACGCGCCGCACTTCACGTTCCGCGCTCGCGAGCAGCTCATTCGCGAGCTGGGCGCGAAGGCCGCATATCGCGGCGGCTATACGGTCTTCACGACGCTCGACTGGACCATGCAGCAGCTCGCTGAGAAAGAGGTCCGCGAGCACGTTGATTCGCTCAAGGGGTTCAACGTGAACAACGCGGCCCTCATCACGCTGGATCCGACGACCGGCGAGGTCCTCGCCTACGTCGGGAGCTACGACTACTACGGCAACACGCCGAAGATGCAGGGTGATTACGACCACGCCGGCATCGCGTACCGGCAGCCGGGCTCGACATTCAAGCTGTTCACCTACCTGACCGGCATGCTCAAGGCGGGCATGACCGCGTCGACCCGGCTCTATGACATCCAGTGGTCGATGCCCGATGGCAGTGGGACCGCATACAGCCCGAAGGACGCGACGAAGGAGCAGCACGGGCCGGTCACGATGCGTCAGGCGCTGCGCGAGTCCCTCAACCTGCCCGCGCTGCAGGTCACCCGGACCGTCGGCGTCGACGCGATCATCGACACGGTCCACCAGCTCGGCATCGATCGGGACTGGGACCGCACGCAGCTCGGTCTGTCGTTCGGCATCGGCGCCGGCGAGATGCGTCTCATCGACATGGCCAGCGCTTATCAGGTCGTCGCGAACATGGGCGTCCGGGTCGAACCCACGCTGATCTACAAGGTCATCGATCCGAGCGGCAAGGTCGTGCGCGACTATTCCAAGCCCGAGGGAAAGACGGTCCTCGATCCGCGGCAGGCCTGGATCTTCGCCGACATCCTCAAGGACAACACCAACCCGCAGGGCTCCTTCGTGTTCGGACCGTGGACCAACATCGGGCGGACCGCCGCGCTCAAGACCGGCACCACCGACAACCTGCAGGACGTGCTCGCGATCGGATGGGTGCCGCAGCGCCTCACCGCGATCTGGATGGGCAACTCCGATAACTCCGAGATGCGCGGGATCTCGTCCGCTCTGGGCCCCGGCATCCTGTGGCGCGACTACATGAAGACCGTCGTCGGTGGACTGCCGCCCACCTGGTACGACAAGCCGGCTGGCATCGTCGACCGCGTCGTGTGCGTGAATCCGACACTGCTGGGCGGCAATGGCTCCGGCGTGTTGCCCGGACCGAATTGCCCCCCCGGCTATCGCTTCACCGAGCACTACGTCGAGGGCACCGAACCAAAGACGAACGATGCCGACTTCTACCAGACGTGCGGGATCCGCCTCATTGCGCCCTTCGCCGATTGGCAGCCGTACTACAACTCGTGGGCCTCTGGCGCGGTCTCGGGCTCGTACAGCTATGGCCGCTTCAGTTGGACCATCTGTGGCTTCACGCCGAAGCCGTCCGAATCGCCGAGTCCGAATCCGTTCGCGACCCCACCCGTCGGCCGCACACCCTTTCCAACGCCGCCGCCGCGACCCTCGAAGAGGCCGTAGGTCGGGGACAGCGGGCACATCGCTCACTCGAAACGGGTCCGGTGAGCCAGCGGGCACATCGCTCGCTCGAAAACGGGCCCGCTCCGCTCACTCGCTGTTCCGCTGGGTCGATACCGCGGTCTCGACTCTCGCTCGCGATGTGCCCACTGTCTCCTAATCGCTCGCGCGCCGCGTCGCCCGCTGTCTCCTTCCCTAGACTGGCTTTATGGGAGCGGTATCGAGCGCGGCGTTCTATGCGCCGGTCGAGGGGGAACTCAAGGAGCTCGAGCGCCGGCTTCTCGCCGTGGGCCGTGGTGGTCATCCCACGTTCCAAGCCGCGGTGGAGCATGTTTTCCAGACCCCGGGCAAGCTGCTGCGCCCCACGCTTGTGTTCCTCTCCGCGCGTTTCGGACTTCGCGACGACCGCGAGACCGTGCTCAACCTCGCCGAGTCGCTCGAGCTCGTGCACACCGCGTCGCTCGTTCACGACGACATCGTCGATCGCGCCGACGTCCGCCGGAACGTCCCCACCGTCAACGCGATGTGGGACGGCGACGTCGCGCTCATCGTTGGCGACTACCTCTTCGCCAAGGCATACGCGCTCGCGGCGGTCCTGCCGAAGCCCGAGGTGATCGCGATCGTCGCGCAGACGGTTTTTGCCCTCTGCGACGGCGAGCTCAACGAGGTCACGTCACCACCGACCATGCCGAGCGAGGCCGAATACCTCGAGCGCATCGAATTGAAGACTGCGTCGCTCTACGCTGCCTGCTGCCAGGGCGCGGCGCTCCTCACCGAGGCCGAGCCGGAGCACGTGGCGGCCCTCGGAGCGTTCGGAACGAACCTCGGTCTCGCGTTCCAGATCACCGACGACATCCTCGATCTCGTTGGCGACGAGACCGAGTTCGGCAAGGCCGTTGGACGAGATCTCGAAGAGGGGATGGCGACGCTGCCGATGATCCACGCGGCGGCGGAGGCAGGCGGCCAGGATGGCGATCTGGCGCGACGCATCGTCGCGCCGGGGAAGTCGCCGCGCGAAGTGATCGAGCTGCTGCGGATCATCCGCGCGAGCAGCGGCCCCGACCGCGCACGAGCGCGTGCTCTGGCCTTTCACGACTCGGCGCTCCGTGCGCTCGAGGGTCTGCCCTCCCGCGACGAGCGTGGAGCGCTGCGCGATATCGCTGACTTCGTCGTAAGCCGCGTTCGTTGAGCCCCGCGCCCAAGCGCGAGCTCGCGGAGATGCGTGATCGGCTGTTGCGTGAGGTCGACCGCGTCATCGGAGCGACCGATGGTCTGAGCGCGGCCCAGCTCGCGTTGACCCCAGCCGCGAAGAGCGCGAACAGCCTGCTCGTGCTTGCCGCGCACACGGTGGGCGCCGCTGAGCGTCACATCCTCGTGAACATCGCGGGGCACAAACCGAGCGGCACGCGTGACGAGGAATTCGCGGCGAAGGCTGACATCGCCGGCATCCGCTCGCGGTGGGACGCCGTGAAGAGCGGGATCGTCGACGTGCTCGACAACCTGCCACCGGGACGCCTCGACGATGACCTGCCCGGTCCCGGGTCGACTCGGTCGGTGCACGCGATGATCGTTCACGCGATCGCGCACGCCGCCGAACATGCCGGTCAGGCCGAGTTGACGCGCGACCTCGTGAAGGAGCCCGAGGCGGCGCGGTAGCGACGGGTGAGGTGGCGCCTCGACGTTACGCCGACGGCGCTCCGCGATCGCGCCCGCCGCGTCGGCCGCGGCGACGGCGCTTCTTCTTGGCGCCGCCGTCGCGCACCGGTGTCGGGCGTTCCTGCCGTAGCACTTCGTCTCCGCCGTACGAGCCGACGCCGCGCGTGTGTGCGGGGACGGCATCGAACGTGACGCCGAGCTCGGTCGCGGTGTACTCGGCGCGACCGCCGTCGACCAGGCCGACGACGATCGACTCCTTCACCACGTTGACCCCCTGCGTCGTCGCGCAGCCCGAGGTTCCGCAGGATCCGCTGACGCAGGCGGGGATGTGGAACGTCTCGCCGAGCTTCGGGAGCTTGCCCTTCACCTCTTGATACGTCTCGAGCTCGTAGATGAGGCAGCACTTGAGACGGCCACACACGCCGGTGAGCTTTGACTGGTTCAGCGGGAGATCCTGTTCCTTCGCCATGCGGATGGAGATGTTCGAGAACTTGTCGAGCCAGCTCGAGCAGCAGAGCTCGCGCCCGCAGGTGCCGACCCCGGTCATCACCTTCGTCTCGTCGCGCGCGCCCATACGGCGGAGCTCGACGCGCGTGCCGAAGTGCGCCGCGAATGCGTCGCTCAGCTCGGCGAGGTCACCGTCGGCGGGGCCGCGCCCTGAAGGATCGGTCGAGTAAAAGATCGTGAGCGCCGAGCCGTCGAACTGCCAATCCGCGCCGAGGATCTTGATCGGCAGACCTCTGGAACGGGCCATCTCGCGCCCGGCCAGCGACGCGTCGGCGTCCATGCGCTCGCGCTTGTTGATCTCGAGCACGTCGGCGATGGACGCCTTCCGGACGACCGTGCCGAGCGGCGGGTCGACCTGAACGAGCGGCGAGTCGGTCGGGAGGATCTGCACCCGTGCGGCGTCTACGCCGAGCTCGGTGCGCACGATGATCCAGTCGTTCACGCGGTAATCGCTGACCGCGCCGGGATCGAAGAAGTACATGCGCCCGGCCTTCATGAAGCGAGCGCCTACGACAGTACGCATCAGGCTGCCTCCGCAAAGGTCTCGTCGTACGGGAGCTTCAGGACGAAGAGCTCGAGCAGCATGCGCGCGCTGACGGTCGTCTCCACGACGTCGCGCCGCCACCGCTCCATGCGCTGCGCGAGGTCGACGAGGTCGCGCGTCGTCACTTTCGCCGCGAGCCGGCGGCTCTCCTCGTCGCGATCCGGACGCATCGCTCGGTCGGCGACGCCGGTTCCGGCGAGGGCCGCGTCGCGGACGAGCTCGCTCCAATTCACCAGACGCGACTCGATCAGCTCACTTCGCTTCTGCGAATCGCGCTCATCGGCGAGGGCCGCGGCCCAGGCGAAGCGCTCGGTCAGCTTGCTGCCGACGAGTCGGTAGAACTCGGCTTCGAAGCGCGTGCGTGCGCCGCGCGCGCCTTCGTCCATCGCGAGGGTGAGGGCGATGCCGGGTTTGCCGGCCGCCGGCGCGGCGAAGCGCGCCGCGCTCTGGCCGAACCTGGCGACCAGCGCCCGCTCGATGTCGAGGCGCGGGACGGAGCGGAAAGGGAGCGGCTGCAGGCGCGATCGGATCGTCTCGAGCAGGCGCGACGGTGTCGGCGTGATCAGCAGGAGCACCGCATGGAGCGGGGGCTCCTCGAGCGTCTTGAGCAGCGCCACCTCCGCGTGCTCGGACAGGTCGGCCGCATCATCGATGATGACGACGCGCCATCGTCCTTCCAGCGGCCGCAGCGCGAGGTCACGCTGCATCTCGCGGATCTGTTCGATCGTGATGTTCTTGCGGTCGTCGCGCTTCGCCTGATCCACAAGACGCGTGATCTCGCGGACGTCGGGATGCAGACCGCGTTCGATCTTCCGGCAGGCGAGGCAAACCCCGCATCCGCCCGGCACCGCCGGCTCGGTGGTGCAGTTGAGCGTCTGCGCCAACCGGACTGCCAGCGTGTGCTTCCCGATCGACCGCGGACCGCTTAGCTCGTATCCATGGGCCACGTCGCCGCGGGCCGCTCGCTCGCCAAGCCTGGCGAGCAGGCGACGCTGCCCGATCACATCTCGCACGGGACGCCACGATTGTAGGAGCCGCCTGCTAGCCGAGCGCCTCGACGATGCGGCGAACCGGCGCCGGAAGCTTTGGCGCAAGTCGGTAGTAGGTCCAGATACCCCGCCGGGTCGCCTCGACCAGGCCGGCCTCCCGGAGCTTTGCCATGTGATGCGAGATCGTCGGCTGCGAAAGATCGAACGTGGCGGTGAAGTCGCAGATGCAGACCGGTTCCTTCGCCGCCCGCAATGCGAGAAGCATCTGAAGGCGTGTCGGGTCAGCGAGCGCCTTGAGCACCTCGGCGATCTCCGCCGCGTGCGCGTCCGGTACTTCGAGTTCCACAGCGCAGCAGACGCCGCGCTCGCGTTCCGGCAGGATCGCCAGCCTTGCCATGCGCGAAGCTTACACGACCCATTGACAAACATCAATGAGTAGGCTTACACATAGCCATAGAGATCCATCTATGGGTCAGCGATGCGGGAGGCACAGGTGAACGAGATCCAGGAGGCCGTGCGGGCGAAGTACGCGGAGCGGGCGCTCGAGATGACAAGTGGTGCGGAGTGCTGCGACGACAGCTGCTGCGATGCGAATGGGTGCGGCGGCTACGCGGCCGAAGAGCTGGCAGGCCTCGGACTGGACGCGGGCGCCAGCCTCGGCTGCGGCAATCCAACGCTGCTGGCGGATCTCCGTCCCGGCGAGGTCGTCCTCGACCTCGGCTCGGGCGCGGGCCTCGACGTCCTTCTGTCGGCGCGTCGCGTCGCGCCAGGTGGTCACGCCTATGGTGTCGACATGACCGACGAGATGCTCGCCGTCGCGCGCGCCAATCAGGCGAAGTCCGGCCTCGCCAACGCGACGTTCCTCCGTGGAACCATCGAGGCCATACCGTTGCCGGATGCGGCGGTGGATGTCGTTATCTCGAACTGCGTAATCAATCTGGCAGCCGACAAGGGAGCCGTGCTGCGCGAGGCGTTCCGCGTCCTACGGCCTGACGGGCGATTCGCGGTCGCCGACATGATCGCCCTGGAGGAGCTCGCGCCCGAAGCCAAGCAGCGCCTGGACCTCTGGGCAGGCTGCGTCGCGGGAACGATCACGCTCGACGCGTACGTACACGAGCTGCGTTCCGCGGGCTTCGAAGCGATCGACATCGAAGTGACGCGCGAGGTGCGTCTCGAGGATGTCGAGGGTCAGATCGCGAGCGCCTATATCCGGGCCCGCCGCCCGTCGCGCGTGGAGACCGCGGCAAGATAAGCCGACTCGGTCCGCCTCGCGACCTGCGGCCACGAGAACTCGCGCGCCAGCCGCTCACGTCCCGCCGCGCCCATGCGGCGGGCGCGATCGGGATCGCGGAGCAATGCGAGGATCGCGTCGGCGATCGGGCGAGGTTCGTTCCGAACGTGAAGCCCATCGACACCTTCGCGCACGACCTCGCGCAGCGGTGCGATGTCGCCGGCGATCACCGGTAGCCCCGCGCTCCATGCCTCGAGGTAGGTGTGCCCGAAGGTCTCATGCTCCGATGGCATCGCGAAGATCGTCGCGCGCGCGAACGCCTCGGCCTTTTCGTCCTCGCTCGCGACCCCGCGGTCGACCCAGCGCGGGTCGCGCAGGCCGCGGTCGAACGCGGCGTTCCACGCTGCCTGTCCGATCGTGACGAATCGCGTGTCCGGCCGCTCCGCCCACACCAGTCGCGCGGCGGAGCGCAGCGCGTGATAGCCCTTGTATCGCTCGCGACGTCCGACGAAGAGGACGGTGGCCTCGTCGCGCCCGACCTCCGGAAGAGCGTGCAGGTTCGGACCGACACCGGTGACGTGCACGTGCGGAACTCCGCGCTCGCGATACCAGCCGGCCTCCCATTCGGTCAGGGCGATAACCGCGTCGTCGCGCCGATAGCGGGCGACGTCGGCCGCGCCGGCGCCCGAGAACGGCTGTCCGGGGTGAACCAGCGGAGTCTCGACGATTGCGGCGCCCGCGTTCCGCGCGGCGTGCTCGAGCGGACCGACCCATTCGCGCGCGAACGAGTGCACGAGGTCGGCGCCTGCGAGCGCGCGCGCGAGATCTTGCGTGCGGACGAGCGCCGTCGGCAACAGACCGTCGATGGCGGCACCAACGCGCCCGCCGCGCGCCGGGACGAAGACGAAGTGAGCTCCGTCGGTGCGGATCGTGACCGGTCCCGGCGGCGCTGCCAGCGCTTCGCGCGGGATGCCGGGCCGCGGCCACGCCGGACGCAGACCGACAAGCGTGACGTCGTGGCCAAGCGCGCGCAGCTCGCGATCGAGCGCGCGTGCGAAGAGCTCGGAGCCACCGACGGTGGAGAGAAGCTTTTTCGCGATGACGACGCGCACGCTGGAAGGCTAGGCGAGCGCCTCGTCCGCCGGCAGATGCGCACCGACAGCCCGTTGATGCGCGCTCTCGACGCGGTCCATGACGCGTTCCCAGTCCCACTGTTCTTTCAGCTTCGTGTTGCCCGCGACTCCCATCGTGTGCCGTAGCCGGGGATCGTCGAGAAGGCGCGTGACGGCACGCGCGATGTCCGCGACCTTCTGCGGCACGAGGAGCCCGTCGACGCCGTGTGCGATCACCTCGCGCAGCGGGGGGATGTCGCCACCGATCACCGGCTTCTCGTGCAGCCACGCCTCGAGATAACCGATCCCGAACGTCTCGTGCGCGGACGGCATCGCGTACACGTCACACGCGTCGAGCGCCGCCGACTTTTCCGCGGCCCCGGCACGTCCGACCTCGATGATGCGTTCGTCGGTGTATCGCGCGAACTCGTCGATCATCGCTCCGTAGAAGCCCGACACGCCGATGAACACGAAGCGCGCCTCGTTGTGCCGCTGCCACACGAGCTCGGCGGCGTCGAGCAGATGGATGTAGCCCTTGTAGCGCTCGCGTCGTCCCACATAGAGGATCACCGGCGCTCCGGCCGGGATGCGACGGCGCGCGCGGAACATGGCGCCGTCGTGAGAGCGCACCGCGTTCGCGCCCATGCCGGTCGTGATCACGCGATACGGGTCCACGCCCTGCTCTCCAAACCATGCGCGCTCCCAGTCGGTCATCGTCGTGATGACCGTCGCGCGTTGGTAGCGGAGGAAGTCCGCCGGCGTGTCGCCGCCGTGGAACTGTCCGGGATGCGCGAGCGGCGTCAGCACGATCGGCAGGTCGAGCTCGTCCGCGACGCGCAGCGAGCTGTCGAGGTACTCGCGGCCGACGTTGTGGATGAGGTCGCGGTCCTCCGCGTAGCGCTCGAGCTCCTCGCCGCGCATGAGGTCGACCAGCGTCGACGCATCAGCGACGTGACCCAGGAAACCGCCTCGTGGCTTCACCTGGATGACGTCGACTCCGCGATCCTCGAAGCGCGGCCGGTCGTCGAAGGCCTGACCGCATACGACGCGCACGTCGTGCCCTCGCGCCGCGAGCCGCGTCGCCCATTGATACGCGAGACTCTCCGAGCCGCCCATCGGCGCGTAGGTGCGTTTCGTGAACAGGACCTTCATCCAGACGCGCCCCCGTGCAAAGTCGCTGCCGCGCCGCGGGTCAGGATGCGGCCGCGGACTCGTCCATACCGATGAACTTCGCCCATGCGCGCTCGCCGGCGCGGACATATGAGGAATACAGGTACGTGGGTGTGGCCGGCGGCCGCTTCGGCTGACGAAGCAGCGTCATGTGGGATTCGGCGAGCGTGCGGCCACCTTTGCGGTGGTTGCACGCTCGACAGGCAGCCACCACGTTGTCCCAGGTGTGCTGTCCGCCGCGATGGCGCGGCATCACATGGTCCAGCGTCAGGTCGTTCCCTCGCTTGCCGCAGTACTGGCAGGTGTGGTCGTCGCGCTGGAGGATCTCCTTGCGGGTAAGCTTCACGACCGGCCGCGGCCGCTTGATGTGATAGACGAGACGGATCACCGACGGCGACTGCAGATTGAGACGCTCGCTCGTGACGATGTGTCCGTTCTGCTCGATCACGGTCGCCTTCTGCTTCGAGAGCAGCACGACAGCACGCCGCACGTTGCACACGTTCAGCGGCTGGAAGTCGAGGTTGAGTACGAGCACGTTCGCGTCGACGACCGCCATGTTCCGATTCTACGGGCAGGGCGTTACGATTGCGTACACATGGCCTCTGCGCAGAACACCTCTGGAGCGAACGGCTCTACCGGTACCTGGACGCTGAAAAGCGGGCTCGCACGCATGCTCAAGGGCGGCGTGATCATGGATGTGGTCACCGCTGAGCAGGCGCGGATCGCGGAGGACGCTGGCGCCGTGGCGGTCATGGCCCTCGAGCGCGTGCCGGCGGACATCCGCGCCGCTGGTGGCGTCGCGCGCATGAGCGATCCACAGAAGATCATCGAGATCATGAGCGCCGTCACCATTCCGGTCATGGCGAAATGCCGCATCGGTCATTTCGTCGAGGCGCAGGTGCTCGAGGCGCTCGGCGTCGACTACGTTGATGAGAGCGAGGTCCTCACTCCGGCCGACGAACAGTTCCACGTCCAGAAGCACGACTTCAAGGTGCCGTTCGTCTGCGGCGCGCGCGACCTCGGTGAGGCGCTGCGCCGCATCAACGAAGGCGCGGCGATGATCCGCAGCAAGGGCGAAGCGGGCACCGGGAACATCGTCGAGGCCGTGCGCCACCTCCGTGCCATCCTCTCCGAGATCCGGGCGCTCGCCGGCCTGAAGGACACCGGGCTCGACGCGAAGGCCGAGGAGTATCGCGTGCCCGTTGAGCTGGTGCGCGACGTCGCGACGAACCAGAGGCTTCCGGTCGTCCTCTTCTGCGCCGGTGGCATCGCGACTCCGGCGGATGCCGCGCTGACGATGCAGCTCGGCGCAGAGGGCAACTTCGTCGGATCGGGCATCTACAAGTCCGAGGATCCCGCCCGGCGCGCGAAGGCGATCGTCGAGGCGACGACGCACTTCACCGACGCGAAGCTCATCGCCGAAGTGTCACGCGGTCTCGGAGAGCCGATGCGTGGTCTCTCGCTCGAGACCATCCCCGCCGGCGAACGCCTTGCCGTCCGCGGCTGGTAAGGACGCTTCAGCCAAGACCGCTCGCGTCGGCGTTCTCGGCCTCCAGGGCGATTTCAGCGAGCACCTCACCACACTGCGTGGCATGGGCGTGGATGGCGTCGACGTGCGCAGGCCGGAGCAGCTCGACGACATCGACGCGCTCATCATCCCCGGCGGCGAGAGCACGACCATCGGCAAGCTCGCGCAGAACTACGGGATCATCTCAAAGCTCCGCGAGCGCGCCGCACAGGGGATGCCCGTGTGGGGCACCTGCGCCGGCGCGATCTTCCTCGCTAAGGACGTGCCCGGCCATCCGCATCCTCTCGCTGAGCTGATGGACATCACCGTCGAGCGCAACGCGTTCGGCCGTCAGATCGATTCGTTCGAAGCCGATCTCGATGTCGACGGCATGGCGGGTGGTCCGTTCCACGCCGTCTTCATCCGCGCGCCGAAGATCACACGCATCGGTCCGAGCGTCGCCGTGCTCGCGAAGCTCCGCGACGGCACGGTGGTCGCGGCGCGAGACGGCGCGCTGCTCGCGACCTCTTTCCACCCCGAGCTCACGCACGACGAGCGTTTCCATCATCTCTTTCTGTCGCTCGGGAAGGGCTGAGCTAGCGTGCCGGCGCGTGCGGCGACTCCGTTCGACATGCGCCGTATCTCGGCCTTGCTCGAGTCCGCGCTGCACACCCCGGAAGGCATCGTCGCGTCCGCGCTGCCCGTGCCGCTGGCCGGTGGAGCGATCGGTGGTTGGCGCGGACTGATCAACGGGCTGTTCGGTCTCAGTGGACGCTTGCGGGTGTACCTCGAGGAATACCGCGGCCAGCTCCGCAGCACGGCGTTCGTCTACGACGGACGGCGGCCCGAGTGGGTCGTCCTCATGCTCGCGGCGTTGCCAGAACCCGGCGGCACGGACAGCGCGTTCCGTCTGCTCTCCGGGATCAGCGCGTCCGCCGCGCGCGCGGGGATGCAACGGCTTTTCGCGGCGGTGCCCGACGAAGCGCGCCCACGCGAGGCGTTCTTCCAGGCGGGCTTCTATTCGTACACCCGCGAGACCTGGTATGCCGCGGCGGGCGCCGCGCTGCCCGCGCCCTCGCCCCGGATGCACGCGCGCGAGGCGACGTCGGTCGACGCGCACGACCTCTTTCGCTTCTACGCGATGACCACGCCACACGCGGTGCAGCGGGCCGAGCAGCTCTCGGTGCAGGACTTCGACCTCGGCCGGCGCGGCGGCGCCTACGACCCGCCGCATCTCATCGGTGGCAATCCGCTCGCGATGCGCCGCCGGTTGGCGCTCATCGATCACGATCAGACGAAGCCGTGCGCCGTCGCGCTCGCGTTCGAGGGTATGGACCGCCATCCGCACGTCCTGAAGGTGCGCACCGAGGCGGGTGACGTCGACATCGCGCGCGATCTCGTGCGCGCGGCGGTACGCGCGTTGCCCTCGGGAAGGCCGATCACCTCGCCGGTGCGTTCGTACGAGGAGCATGTCGCGCGCGCGCTGTTGTCAGAGGGCTTTCGCGACGCTGCGACGGCGATGCTCTTCGTGAAGGAGCTCGCCGTCCGCGTCGAAGAGCCCGCGCTCGCGCCGGCGGTGGTGCGCTAGCGGTTCCACCCCCTCGATATGCTCTTTGGTGAATGCGGCAGAGCGACGAGCTCGAGGCGCTGCTTCGGGGACTCCCACCCGACCTCGCGCAGCGCGTGCGCGCGCTGGACGGATTGGAGGGTCTGCTCGAGATCGTGATGGATCTCGGTCGCCTCCCTGAAGCGCGCTTCGCGGGCCGCGAGGAATACCTGTCGCAGCGCGAGGTGTCCGCCGAGGACCTCGCGTACGTCATCTCGCATATCGGCCAGTTCGGCGGCGACAACCGCGCGGGCATCGAGCGGACGCTGCACCGCATCAGCGCACTGCGGAACCGCGCGGGCAAGGTCGTCGGTCTCACGCTCCGCGTCGGGCGCGCCGTCTACGGCACCGTCGAGATCATCCGCGACATCGTCGAGTCGGGCCGGAGCATCCTGCTTCTCGGACGGCCCGGTGTCGGCAAGACCACGATGCTGCGCGAGGTCGCGCGCGTCCTCGCCGATGACCTGGCGAAACGCGTGGTGATCGTCGACACCTCCAACGAGATCGCCGGCGATGGCGACATCCCGCACCCCGGCATCGGCCGCGCGCGGCGTATGCAGGTGCCGACGCCATCGCTGCAGCACGCGGTCATGATCGAGGCGGTCGAGAACCACATGCCCGAGGTCGTGGTCATCGACGAGATCGGGACCGAACAGGAAGCGGCCGCCGCGCGCACGATCGCCGAGCGTGGCGTGCAGCTCATCGCGACGGCACACGGCAACACGCTGGAGAACCTCATGCTCAACCCGACCCTGACGGACCTCGTCGGTGGGATCCAGACCGTCACGCTCTCCGACGAGGAAGCGCGGCGGCGCGGAACCCAGAAGTCGGTCCTCGAACGGAAGGCGCCACCGACGTTCCAGGTGTTGGTCGAGATCCAGGCGTATCAGCGGGTCGCCGTCTACCACGACGTCTCGCAGGTCGTCGATGCGATCCTGCTCGGGATGCCGGTCGCGCCGGAGATCCGCTCGCGTACAGATGGCGGCGAGATCGCGCGGACGACGCAGGCGCCGACGCGGGCACCCGCCGACGCGGTCCAGCGCCGCAGCACGCCACGCCTTCCGCTCGACGACAGCATGCGCGAGACGATCAAGGTGTATCCCTTCGGCGTTTCGTGGACGCGTGTCGAGGACGCCGCGCGCGGTCTCGGCCTGCCGGTCGCGATCGTGCGCGAGCCCGAGGACGCCGACGTTGTTCTGACCTTGAAGAACTACTACCGGCGCAAGACGCCGCGTCTACGCAACGCCGAGTCCTCGGGTATCCCGATCTACATCGCACGGAGCAACTCGTCGAGCCAGATCGCGAGCGCGCTCGCCAGTGTCATTGACCTGCGCCGCGGCCCCGAGGACCAGGCTCTCGAGGAGGCGCGCGAGGCGATCGAGGCCGTGGCGAGCGGGCAGAGCGACGAGATCGAGCTCCAGCCGCAGAACGCCTACGTGCGTCGGCTGCAGCACGAGCTCGCTGAGCGCGCGAGCCTCTCGTCGCGATCGACCGGCCACGATCCCGTTCGCCGTGTGCAGATCTATCGGTGAAGCGCGGCCTCTTCCTCTCCTTTGAAGGCGGCGAAGGCTCAGGGAAGTCGCTCCAAGCGCGTGGCCTTGCCGAGCACCTGACCGAGAAGGGACGCGCGGTCGTCCTCACCCGAGAGCCCGGCGGCACCGCGGCCGGCGAGCGCATCCGCGACATCCTCCTGCACGCACGCGAGATCTCGCTCAGCCCCGAGGCGCAGGTCCTCCTCTTCAGCAGCGCGCGCGCTCAGCTCGTGCGTGAGGTGATCGGCCCGGCCCTCGAGGCCGGGAAGATCGTTATCGCCGACCGCTTCTTCGATTCGACCGTCGTCTACCAGGGTCATGCGCACGGCGTGTCGCTCCAAGCAATCCGCGACGTGACCGCTCTCGCGGTCGGGACGCTGGTCCCCGATCGCACGTTTCTCCTCGACGTGCCCGTCGAGGTCGGTCTCGCTCGCTCGGGCTGGCGCGCCGAGGCGCGGTGGGACCGGTTCGAGGCCGATGCACCCGACTTCCACGTGCGCGTCCGCGACGCCTACCTGCGTCTCGCCGCCGCTGAGCCGCGGCGCTTTGTCGTCATCGCCGCGGATCGCGACGAGGCGACGATCGCGAAGGACATCCGCCGCGAGGTGGACGCGCTGCTCGGCGCGCCGGCGTAGCCGAACGGCGAGGGTATAGTCCGGCCGGGATGAAGCTCGTGGTCGCGATCGTCCACCCCGAGGACGCCGGTGCGCTCGTCGACGCGCTCACCGACAAGGAATACCGAGTGACGCGCCTTCACTCGCAGGGCGGTTTCCTCAAGACGAGCAACGCCTCGATCATCGTCGGCGTCGAGGAAGCCCAGGTCGAGGACGTGATCGCGACGATCCGCGAGACATGCCACGCGCGAACGCAGCACATCAGTCCCATGCCTCCGATCATGGAGCCCGGCGAGTTCTACATGCCCTATCCGGTCGAGGTCACGTTCGGCGGAGCGACCGTCTTTGTTCTCGATGTAGCGCGGTACGAACGCCTCTAGGGCGACCCGGTTTCGCGCTACGCGTTGCGAATGGTCAGAAGGAACCATCACCTCGATCATGACCACGCAATAAGCGCGCAACACCTCACCCTGCTCAGCCACGGCGAAATGGTCAATTGCAGGGATGACGCGACGGCGTGCGCGATGAAAACGTCTGCCGACAGACCCTGGCCAACAGGAAGGAGTCGAGCGGATGGACGTTCTCGTGACTCTCGTGAGGATCTGGCGGGCGCGGATGGTCGAAGTCATTCGCCCGATACTCGGACGCGGTTCGATGGTCGACGAAAGCAGGCGGCGGACTCGAGGAAAGACAGCGCGCTACTGACGCGTCCGCTCAAGCTGGACCGCGGCCTCGGCGCGGTTCGACGCCCCGAGTTTCGCGCGAGCGTTCGCGAGGTGACGCGCCACGGTGTGGGGGCTCAGGTAGAGGCGCTCGGCGATCTGGCGGTTCGTTAGGCCGTCCGCCGCGAGCGACAACACCTCAACTTCGCGTTCGCTGAGGGAGATGTGTGGTCCCTCGCGCGAGGACAGCTTCGCCGCGGCGCGGCCCACGTCGTCGGTGCGTTTCGCGAGCCGCGCGAGGATATCTCGGGCCTGCATCGTGCCGACCAGCCCCAGCACATCGACGGCCGCGGTGCGCGCGGCACTCGTCACGTTCGGGTCATCCAGGTGGCGCATGACGACCTCGGTCGTGACCGCGGGCCTGCTCGCGGTGAGGGCGAGCTCGAGGATCGACCGGCCACGCTCGCCGGTCACGGTCATCGCGAGTGCGGCGTCCGCCGCGACCTCGGGCGGAGTGAGTATCGGCTGCCGCCACGCGGTGATGCCGAGAAGCTGATGGAGGCGGCGCGCTGCTGAGGCCTGCGGCTCGATCGCCAGCATCCACACCAGCGCGCTGATCTGCAGCCACACGTTGCCGGCGCGCCGTGCCAGGTGCTCGGCCTCCCGGAACGCGTCGTAGTTCCGCTCGGCGTAGCCGGACAGGAACATCGGGAGTCCTCGGAGTCCGGGCGTGGCGCGCCGCGCTTTCGCGACGAGTCCCGCTAGCTCGGTTTCGCGACTGCGTCGTCCCGCGCGAAGCTCGCTGGCAACGATCCACGAGATGGCCTGCAGCTCGGCCCGCGGCGCCGCCAACCGCACCGCGATGCGCTCGGCGAGATGCGCCGCCCATGCAAGCGTTTCATCCTCTCGCAGCGCGAGGAACGGCATGACAAATAGGAGGAACTCCCACACGCCCTGCGGCGACGGCCCCGTCGTACGACACACGTGAGCGGGAAGCGCGAGCTCGAATTCATACTTCTCGCCCATGCCGAGCCGAACGAGCTCCGCCAGGTCGTGCGCGACGATGCGCATCGGCTCGCCTTCGTCGCCGAGGCGCTGGGCCTCCCGCGCGAGGGCGTGCGCGACCTCGAGCCGCCCGGCGTGCGCCTCGCCGATCGCCAGAGAAACCGTGTCGTGCAAGCGGCGATAGCGGAGATGCCTGCCGATCGGTATGTCGTCGCGCCTCCACAGCAGGTCCGGGTAGTAGTTCGAGATGCGTTGCGCCCAGTGACGGTAGGGGCCCATCGAGCGACGGGCCTGGAACTCGTACGGCTCGAACAGCAACCGGTGATGAGGCTGAGTCGCCAGTGGGAGACTCGAGCGATCGACCGGAGCGGTGATGATGTCGCGCAAGCCGAGGACCTCCGTCGGCTCCAGGGGCCGCGCGGCGAGCGAGTTCCGGAGCGCGTCCCACTCGCCGTGATCGACCATCGCCGACGCGCGATAGCGCTCGAAGACCGGATTGAATCCGATCGGCAGCTGGAGTACGAGCTGGAACAGCTCGCGACCGTAGGGACCATCGGTGATCATCGCGTCCATCACGGTCTGGAGCTGCACTCGGACCTCCTGCCAGTTGCCGCCGCGGAACGCAGACACGAGGTCGTTCGGCAGATGCTCGAATCCGACGGGCGCCCAGAGATCGGGCTGCGCGGGCAGCTCCTGCCTAATAGTCGGCATCCAGCACACCCTCCCCGAAGCGTCTGGCCCGAGCCGGTGCGGTCAGGACTCTAATCCCGCGGACTGGTTTGGAGGTTAAGGGCCTGTTGTCGCCGAAAGTTAGATTTCGGCCGGATTACGAGTAGTTTTCCCCGTGTCTGACGGGTATCGGACCTCGGTAGGCCCTTAAGTCGCCGAGCGAGCCGCCCGATGAACAGGCGTGAAACCCGCGCGAAGGGAGGGTCAGATGCGTCGGATTCTTGCAACTTTGGCCATGCTGGCCGCACTCGTATTGGCCGGCGGCGCCGGCACAACCGGGCTCTAAGGTCAACTCCGTCCTCTAGAGGCGTGTAAAAGCGCGCAAGGGAAGGGCCGCAAGGCCCTTCCCTTGTTTTTGCATGTATCCAGTTCGACGCGGCCTGCTTCAATGCCTCGCATATCCTCCCGCAGGTGACCTCCTGGCTTGCACCCGTCCCAGCCTCGCTACGGTTGCTGTTCATTCCAGTCGTTGCACTTGCGGGGCTGATCCTCGTGCGCGTGTCTGCGCCGCCGCCGGACGACTTTGATCTCGGTCGTGTCTTCTTTTGGATCTTGGTTACGCTCGTCGCAGCGGCCCTACCGGTTCGACTACCCGGTGGCGTCCACGCCACGATCACTACGGCACCGCTGCTAGCTGCGATGTTCGACCCGAGTCTTTCGAATCCGTTTGGTGTGTGCTGGGTCGCTTTCATCGGCACATTCGAGCCGCGTGACCTTCGCGGCGAACCAAAGTGGTACGGGACGCTCTTCAACAAGGCCGACTTTGTTGTTTCAGCGTTCGCCGGGTGGGCGGTGCTCGCAGTGATGAACGGAGTAGTTCGAGCCAACGACCCATTCAGTGTCATGGCTCAGATTGTCGCCGCGGGTGCCACTTTCGCGGTCGTCAACAACGGACTCTCGATCTTGGCCAACAGCCTCAAAACCGGGAATCCCTTGTCGCGCGTGTGGGCATTGTCGGTAAGCAACATAGCCATCGGCCTCGTCTCGCAGGTCCCACTCGGCTGGCTCATGTCGGAGGTCGCAAACAAGGTGGGTCTGTGGGCCGCGATGCTGTTCATGGTTCCGCTCCTTCTCGCGCGGTACTCGTTCAGTCGGTACACGGAGACACGAGATCTTTTCTACGGGACAGTGCAGGCGCTGTCGCAGGCGATCGACGCGAAGGACGGATTCACGCGCGGCCACGCCGACCGCGTCTCGCGCATCGCGGGCGCGATCGCGCGCGAGCTCGGAATCGCGGAGCGGGAGATCGAGCAGATCGAACTCGCTGGCCTCCTGCACGACATCGGCAAGATCGGTATCGAGGACCGCATCCTGATGAAGCCCGCGCGTTTGGACCCCGACGAGCAGGAGCTCATGCGGCGGCATCCCATCTACGGCGCCTCGATCCTCGAGCCATCGGCGGCGCTCCGTCCACTGGTCCCGATCGTCCTGGCTCACCACGAGAATTTCGACGGCTCCGGGTATCCGCAGGGTCTGAAGGGCGACGAGATCCCGATCGGCTCGCGCATCCTCATCGTTGCCGACACGTACGAAGCGATGACATCGGACCGCATTTATCGCAAAGCACCGGGCCACGACCGTGCGATGGAGCAGCTGAATCGCTACAAGGGCACGCAGTTCGATCCGGTCTGCGTCCGTGCGCTGCAGACCTGCATCCAGCGGCGCGGGCCCGACTCCTTCGAGGCGAACGACCTGCCGCCGATCAATTACGAGACGCTGGCGGAGCTCCGACGGCGGCTCGCGCGCGAGCCGCTCGTGCGCGACGCCCATGCTAGTTAGCGGTGTAGTAGCAGGGATCGCGGCCGGCATTGCATTCGGCGGCGAGTGGCGCCGTCTGAGCACCTTCACCCTCTATCTCTGGCCCCTGCTCGTCATTGGTGCGGGTCTGCGATTGGTGGGGTACTTGGTTCCTGCGTCGCCGCTCGCCGTCTACCTAGTCGGCCTGATTTGCGTTGCGATCGTCGCGGCGAGGAACTGGCGTCTGCCAGGTGCGGCGCTAATTTCAGTGGGCACGTTCTCGAACGTACTCGTCGTGGTGCTTAACAGCGGCATGCCCGTCGATATGGCGGTCGCGGCAGAGATCCACGCATTGCCACCGCCGAACGGTCTTCACATCGAGCTTGGACCGAGCACCATCTTGCCGTTCCTCGGCGACATCATCCCGGTGGGGATCCCGATAGCGCCCAGCATGTACAGCGTCGGCGACTTCCTCATCGCCTTCGGCGGCTTCCTTATCCCCTTCCTCTGGCTCCAGGCGTCGCCTGAAGAGGTCGCCGCCCGGCACGAGCTGCGATCGACGAACTTCGCCATGTTCTGGCTGGCTCAGGTCATCAGCCGCTTCGGAGATCCGATCACCCTCATCGCGCTCACGTTCGTCACGTACCGGGCGACCGGTTCGGCGCTCTGGACCGCGCTGGCGGTCGTGATCATGACCCTGCCGAACGCTTTGTTCTCGCTGTTTGGTGGCGCCATTGCCGATGCGGTCGGCTCCCGGCGCGCGATGCTCTGGTGCGACATCCTTCGTGTGTTCCTCATCGGCGCGGTTCCGATTCTGCTGGGATCCGGAACTCCGCTCGCGCTTGTCTTCTTCCTGGTGTTCCTCGCCGGCATCTGCGGTGCGATCTTCAACCCTGCACGCGTCGCCATCGTGCCGGCGCTTCTCACACCCGAACGGCTTGCGGCGGGCAACTCGCTGGTGTACGGGTCGGATCGTGCAGTCGAGGTCGGAGGCGCGCTCGCAGCCGGTGTCCTCGTCGCGACCTTCGGCGAAGGCGCTTTCTACGCGGACGCGCTGACGTTCGCGCTCGCGGCCTTGCTTCTGTCGCGAGTGGTTATCACGGAAACGAGTCGCACCGTTACGATCGGTCGCGTCTGGCGCGATGGTGTTGAAGGCTTGCGTTTCGTCCGACGCTCGGCTGTCGTGTGGGCGAATACGGTCTTCTCGCTCGCGGCGCAGATGGCGCTGCCCGTCGTGAACGGACTCACGCCTGTCCTCATCGTTCGCCGGTTCGCCGGAGGCGACGCGACTGCGGGAGCGGTCCTCTTCGGCGGCGCTGAAGCCGCGCTGGCGTTCGGCGCGGTCCTCGGCAGCGCCTTCTTTCCCCGTTACATCGCTCACTACCCGAAAGGGCAATTACTCATTGCCGGTTTTGCAACGTGGGGCACCGTCGTCGGACTACTCGCGGTCGCACCGAACTTCACCATCGCGCTGGCACTGTTCTTTCTGGTGGGCGCGGCGAACGTCCTGTTCTTCATACCTACCGTCACGATCCTCCAGGAGGCGACACCCGCCGAGATCCGTGCCCGCGTCTTCGGGGCGCGGATCGCGATCACGAACCTGAGCTGGCTACCACTGGTCTTGATCAGTGGCGTGCTCGGGGACGCGATCGGAGTGAATGTCCTTATCGCGTTTGCCGGATTGGTCACGGTCGCCACGGCGGTTGTCGCCTCGTTCGTGCCAGCAATCCGTGACGTGCCGTAGCGGGCGGTTCCCGAACGCCCGTCAAGCAGGCGGCGATTTGACATGTACGCTTGGCGGAACACAAACTGTCCCCTTACACCGGGGAGCGTCACCCAGGAGCCGGGAGTGGGCGCCGGTTGGGAAGGAACCGTACAAAGCATGGCCCAGAAGTCGATTTTGGTCGCTGACGATGACGCCTCGATCCGTTCGCTTTTGAGGCAACTTCTCACCGACGAGGGGTATTCGATTACCGAGGCGGCGACCGGGACCGAAGTCGTGGCGCAGGTCAGCGAGAGCTCACCGGACCTCGTGATCATGGATGTGCGGATGCCGGAGCTCGACGGCATCGAGGCGCTTCCGAAGGTCAAGAGCGCATCGCCAAAGACGTCCGTCCTGATCATGACCGCCTTCGGGTCGTCGAACGCGGCGATCAAGGCGATGGAGCTCGGCGCGTTCGACTACATCACCAAACCCTTCGAGCTCGACAAGATCTCTCACACGGTCAAGCGCGCCTTCGATTACCAGGATCTCGCGCAAGAGGTCGAGGTGCTGCGCGACGAGATCAGCTCGCTGGTGCAGACCGAGCGCATCGTCGGGAACTCGCCGCCGATGCAGGAGGTCTACAAGACCGTCGGCAAGGTCGCGAAGGCGGATGCGACCGTCCTCATCACCGGCGAGAGCGGCACCGGTAAGGAGCTCGTCGCGGAGGCGCTCCACTACAACTCGAATCGACGCAGTGGGCCGATGGTGAAGGTGTCGTGCGCCGCGCTGCCCGAGACCCTTCTCGAGGCCGAGCTATTCGGACATGAGAAGGGCTCGTTCACGGGCGCGATGACCATGCGCAAAGGTCGCTTCGAGCTCGCGGACAAGGGCACGGTCTTCCTCGACGAGATCGGCGAGATGAGTCTCGCGACGCAGACCAAGCTGCTGCGTGTGCTGCAAGAGCGCAAGATCGAGCGCCTCGGATCCTCTTTGCCGATCAAGGTGGACATCCGCGTTATCTGCGCGACGAACAAGGATCTGCAGAAGCAGGTCGAGCAGAACAAGTTCCGCGACGACCTCTTCTACCGTCTCAACGTCATAAACATCCACATGCCGCCGCTGCGCGAGCGCAAGGAAGACATCCCCGCGCTCGTCGAGCACTTCCTGGCGAAGCACCGCTACAGCGCGACGGCGCAGCCAGCGGCCATCAGCGAAGAGGCCCTGAAGCGTCTGACCGAATACGACTGGCCGGGCAATGTGCGCGAGCTCGAGAACGTCGTCGAGCGCGCCGTCGTCCTCTCCCGCGGCCAGGTCATCACCAGCCGCGAGCTGCCGTTTGGTGACCACGACGCGGGCGAGCACGAGGACGACAACGAGGACGTCTCCGCGGAGCGGTCGTTCTTCAAGAAATCGGTGTCGCAGTTCGAGAAGGACCTCATCATGAAGGCGCTGAAAGACGCCGGCGGCAATCGTTCGAAGGCCGCGGAGATGCTTGGGATCTACCGTCGACTGCTTTACGCGAAGATCAAAGAGTACGGACTCGAGGGCTTCCCGCCCAAGAGCCGTTAGCGAGGAGGCCGTCGTGTTCGGAGTCATCAACGCCGCTCTTCGAGCGTTCGTCGTCGGTGTGGTCGTCGGCATGCTCTTCGCGCCGCGTCCAGGTGCCGAGACGCGTCGCATGTTGAACGAGCGGATCTCCGCGATGATCAACCAGCTGCTCGAGATCGCAGCGCTCCCGCCCATCCAGCCGTCGCAGGCCGCCACGAACGGTCACACCGAGAGCTCCGCGCCGAAGCGCGGCCGCCCCGCGGAAGGACGCGGTGCCCGCACCGCGAGCTAAGACGACCACCGGCGTCATCCGACTGAGCGAGGCGACAGGATCATCGTCCCGTGGCTGGGAGGACGCGGTCGCCGCGGCCGTGAAGGCCAGCGACGTGAAGACTCCGGTGGGCGTCGAGGTCGCGCGCCTCTGGGCAGACTGGGAGCGCGGCAAACTCAGCCGCTTCCACGCGACCGTGAAGGTCGCCTACCGCCAGGCGCTCAAAGCACCCGCACGCGCTAAGGCTTGAGCCGCGCGCCCGTGGGGCGGCGCGTGCCATCTGTCGCGGTTCTTGACACGCCACACGCCACGCCGAAGAATCTGCGTTCCGTGGCAGACACCGAGGTCCGCGATGTCCTGGCCCGAGTGCTGATCGCCAATGACGGCGAGGTGCTCTCGCGCCTACGGCTGTCCGCGGCCGAAGCCGCCCGCGTCTGCAACGTGACGCCGCGGCAGCTCATCTACTGGACCAAGAAGGGTTTGGTCAATCCGTCAGCCGACGGCGAGCACGACTACGACGTCTACGCGATGGAGAAGGTCATCCGTATTCGGCAGGCGCTGTCCAAGGGGTACTCCCTCGAGAAGGCTTCGCAGCTGGTGCAACGCGACCTCAGCTCGCTGCAAGCCGACGCGAAGCGCCTCGATGACCTCGCGCCCGAGGATCTCGAAGGAGAGCTCCGCCGGAGGCTCGAGCGCCTCGAGGAGCGGATCGCCCTGCTCCGCCGCAACCTCCCGACATCGCTGTCGGTCGGGCGGCTACGGCGAGCCGTGGCCGAGCTCGCGCGGCTCGAGACGATGGGGGAGCTTCGCGAGAGCGCGAACGGCGAGGGCGCGAAGTCACTCGTGATGCGCCTCGGCCGCGCGGTGGACGAGATTGAGATCCTGCTACGCGAGGTCCAAGCGCCCGCCTAGCTGTCGCCACGTACGCTTCGCACGGTGCCCGATCCGCTTGCCCTCCTCGCCAACGCCGCGGGAAAACTGACGCGACTCGGGCTCCAACTCGGCGGTCGTGGTGGTACCGCGCTGCCCGGGCTCGTCGCACTGACCATCGATCCGGACTTCATCACCGCGCTCGCGAGCGAGCTCGCGCATGGAGTGGTGTTCGTCTCCGGGACGAACGGGAAGACCACCACGGCACGGATGCTGTCGGACATCGTGCGTGCGACGGGCTGGGGCCCGATACACAACCGCGCGGGCTCGAATCTGGAGCGCGGCATCGCCGGCGCGCTCCTCAGCGAGACCAGCTGGCGCGGCGAGCTGCGCGGCGACATCGGGATGTTCGAAGTCGATGAGGCGTCGTTGCCGCGCGTGCTCGGGCGGATCAGTCCGCGCGTCGTGTTGGTCACGAATCTGTTCCGCGACCAGCTCGACCGCTACTTCGAGATCGATCAGCTCGCGCGCCGCATCGGCGACGCGGTGACAAGGCTCGATCCGCGCGTCACGCTCGTGTTGAACGCGGACGACCCGATCGTGGCGTGGCTGGGCCAGGGCCATCGTGGCCCGGTCGTCTACTTCGGCGTCGACGATCCCGCCGTCGGCGGCCTCGTGCCGCAGGCGATCAGCGACGCGACCCGCTGCCCGCGGTGTCGTCAGCCGCTGCGCTACGCACGGGTCGTTCTCGCGCACGAGGGCGATTGGTCGTGCCCATCGTGCGGATTGATGCGGCCCGACCGCGATGTATCCGCAACACGCGTGGCGCTCACTCCGGTGTCGAGCGAGATCCAGCTGCGGACCGCGGTCGCGAGCGCCTTCGACCCCGTGCGTGTGCCGATCGCGGGCCTGTACAACGCGTACAACGCGCTCGCCGCGCTCGCGGTGGCGCGCGCGCTCGACATCGCGCTGCCGACCGCGGCACTCGCGATCGCCAACTTCCGACCGCCGTTCGGCCGCCTGGAGCAGGTGGATGTCGATGGGCGCGAGCTGCGCCTCATCCTGGTGAAGAATCCCGCGGGCTTCAACGCCGCGATCGGCGCGCTGCTCGAGACCGGCCGACGGCCACGCCTGCTCGCCGCACTGAACGATCGCGATGCCGACGGCCGCGACGTCTCGTGGATCTGGGACGCCGACTTCGAGACGCTCGCGCCAGCGGTGGAGCACGCGGTCGTGACTGGGATCCGCTCGCGCGATCTCGCGAACCGGCTGAAGTACGCTGGTGTCGCGCGCGAGCACATCGAGGTCGTGGACCAGTGGGGGAGTGCGATCGACCGCGCGCTCGGCGGGGCGCCGCCGGGTGGTGAGGTCGTGGTGCTCGCGACCTATACCGCGATGCTCGCGCTGCGCGGCGAGTTGGCGCGGCGCGGCCACGTCGCGAATTTCTGGGAAGATTGAATCGTGGACCTGCGCATCGCGCACCTGTATCCAGATCTCATGAGCATCTACGGGGACCGGGGGAACGTACTCGCGCTCGCCCAGCGTGCCCGCTGGCGCGACATCGCGGTCGAGGTGCGCGCGTTCACCGCCGGCATGACGTTCGACGCGGACTGGCCGGACTTCTGGTTCTTCGGCGGCGGCCAGGACCAGGGTCAGGACATCGTCGGCGCCGACCTCGCGGGCGCGAACGGAGCTGCACTGAAGGCGTCGCTCGCGAACGGCGCAGCCGCGCTCGCGATCTGCGGCGGCTACCAGCTGCTCGGACACGAGTACGTTCCGGAGAATGCGCCAGCCATTCCGGGGCTGGGCGTCCTCGACGTGCGCACACGCGCCGGCACGCTGCGTTTCGTCGGCAACCTCGTTGCCGAGACGCCCGAAGGGGTCCTGGTCGGATTCGAGAACCACAGCGGCCGCACCTACCTCGGACCGAACGCGAAACCGCTGGGAGCGGTGGTCGTCGGGAATGGCAACAACGGCGAGGACAAGACCGAGGGCGCGGTG